>Ga0073936_10000889_pt1 | contig 47192 bp, 50 predicted proteins | sample AliMusrvi5mmetaG_FD_87041 | JGI IMG/M metagenome (GOLD analysis project Ga0073936, IMG submission 87041) | Freshwater lake bacterial and archeal communities from Alinen Mustajarvi, Finland, to study Microbial Dark Matter (Phase II) - Alinen... | ecosystem: Environmental > Aquatic > Freshwater >...
ACCCACGACCCCCACCCCTCAGGATATCAAGAAAGCCATCGAACAGGTGGCCCTTGAACAGGAACAACAGCCGCTCGCCCCCGAAGAGATCCAGACCCTCCGGGAAATGCTCTATCAGCGGAGCGAGACCAAAAAGCAGTCCTTTAATTTGAAACCCCTGGAGCTGACCGAAGAAGAGCGCGCACGGTTTGCCGACTGCTTCTGGGCCCGCAAGCCCTTCAGCGATACCTTCTCAATGATGAAGGGCAAGATGAAGGTGGTGTTTCGAGAGAAATTCAAGCGAGAGACCGACCAGATCGCCATCCAGATCAACAAGGACTTTTCTTCCGGAAAGATCCGCAGTGAACTTGATTTCGTCAATTGCATCAATTGCTACAACCTGGCGATCCAGATGGTATCTATCAATGGAGTTGAGCTGCCTCGGGCTGTCCCGACTTTGCTTGCCGAAGGATGGAACTTGGCTGACGCAGTAAAAAATCACCCGATCGATTCCTATCAGGATTCGCTGATCTGGGTTTTGCTAGGGGCCCTTACCCAGTTCGACAACAAGATCCGGGCATTCAGTCAGGAAATCCTGAGCGAAAATTTTACCGAGCCCGCGAGCCTTTCCTAATCCGCCAAGCGGCACTCGCGGGGTTGATTGGGCAGGCGGGACAAGGAGAGGAGCTCGAAGAGGAGCGGGAGCAATTGCGCCGACAAGCTCTCTATAGAGGGATCGAGGCGCTCAATATCCAGCGGCTGGCCTCCGCCCGGCTCCATTTTTTGGGTTCGCTTCCCTCCACCGACTCGGGTAAGATTCTGGGCGGTCCTTTGTGTGACCTCCAAACCAACAGCTTCTATGACTTTCATGAACAGCTCTTTCCCTATCAGGACACCTCGGAATGGCGACCACGCACTCCGCAGCAGCGGCGCCTGGATGATTCTGAGGATGAGTCCGCGGCAGCCAATGACCAAGAGGAGCGCCAGCGACTCCTTGATGAGTATCGCACAATGGTGCAGGGAGGAATGCTGACATGAGCGCGGACCAATCGACTTGGGGAATCCAGAATGCCCCCACCTACCAGTATGATGATGCCGGTAATTATCTAAATTTCTCAATGGCCAACCGGCCCCAGGGATTTGCGGGGTCGGGCTACGGGGCCCCCAATTCCCCCGCCTATCAGGCCTATAGTCCCAGGGATCTCCTGGAGCGGAGCCGGACCTATGGCGGCAACAGCTCGTTTGCGCCCCCAATGGGCTTCCAGTTCGGAAATCCTCTGATGAATATGGGGATGGATATGGCGGCCCGGGCGCTCCTTGGCAACGAGGGCTACAGCAGAATGGCGCCCCTATCCTCGGTCAATATGCCGGCCATGGATTATATGCGGTCCCGCGAGCGCAGCCTCTTTGCCCGCAACGCACTTTATTCTGATCAGGAGGGAAAAGCTGCCCTTTTCCCCGAGGATGATTTCAAGAAAGCCTTTCCCGGAATCTCGGATATGAGGATCGCGGCACAGCTCTATGATCAAGTGCTGCCTGGCGGAAGTAGAATCGCGGCCTTTAATTCCGCCTATGGACGCCTTGGGACTACCTTTGGGGGCTCTATCCAAGACCAAGGCAGGGCCGCCCTGGGCTTCTTCAAGCAGATGGATCAGCAGTTTTCCGGGGACGGTCTGGGGAATCATTGGGACCGCATGGCCTCCTATGGAATGGACCGTGCCGAAGTGGTTGACGCCATGGATTCCGGGCTCCGGTCCGGCCTGGGCGGCGTGTCACGCGAGAGCTTCCGGAATGCCGCCGCTTCTGGACAGGCAGGCGGCATGTTGCAAAAGAATACCGAGATGTTTGCGGCGGCCCGCGAGATCTTTGGTAAAGACAAAAGCATGGATGAGTTGGCCAAAGCCATGACCTCAATTGTGGATGGCGCCAGCTCCCTTTCCCCGGAAAAGATGACCAGCGTTTTGACCAAGATTCAATCGACGGCCCGTGCTGTCAACATCTCGACCCAGGCTCTTGCTGAATACGGAACCATGTTCGATCAGATATCCAAAAGTCAGGGACTCGGGGGTGGAGGAGTCAATACAGCGGCCTTCCTGCAGTCCGTCCAATCCTCGGATACCGTGACGGAGTTGGGGCGCCAAAGTCATGACGTTTATTTGGCGGATGCCGGACAAAATCGGCGCTCTGCCGATAACGCCTCCATGTCGGTGCGGGGAAGCTTTGCCTACAGAAACCTGAGCTCCTTCGGCGCCATCATGGCTAATATGTCCGACTCACAAAGGGCCAGTGTCTCTTTCAGTGGCAGCAAAATAACGGGGACAGGCATGGTGGATGCTATTCGTAAAGCTTATAGCTCTGGCGATGCAGCAGAAATTGATCGACTGAGCCGGATGGTCACCACTCAACTCAATGACAATGGCTTAATCTCCTCCAATGCCGTTTTGCAGGGGGCGCAAAACAACAGCAAGAGGACCCAGACTCTGGCTGCCGACTTCCTGGGGACCCCCGACGCCCTGGCAATCCAGGGATCCAATATCCGCAATGAAGTCTTGGATATGATGTCCACGGACCTCAGCGGAGGGTCGGCACTCAATGCGGGCTTTGGTGGAAAGAAGGGTCTGACTGCATTTGCCAAGGCCATGGGGAATGATCCTGCCGCCATGGCCAGCCAGGCCCGGGTGCTGGAGACGATGCAACAATACGCAAAGATGCCGGGAGGGGATTCTCGCTTTGCCACAAAAAGCCTCAAGGAACTGGAGGATCTTGCCGGCCAGTTCTCCGAGACCTTCAATCGAACCACTGAAGGGGTGGGACTTCTCGGGCGCACGGGAGCCGCAAATGCCGAGGAGATACGTGCCGGTCTCGCTGGTGCATCCGACGCGGCGATCCAAAAAAACGAGGAGGCCGCGGCTCAAGGAAGAAGAGACGACTCGGAGACGGAATATATGCGCGGCATTGCCGGGGATGTCCTGGGGGGCGCCAGTGATCGGATTAAGAATGGGCTGGTGGGGATATATCAAGACTTCCAAAAAAAAGACTTCAAGACTCCTGAGGAGCGCAAGGCTGCCATGATCAAAAAAGCCGCAGATGCCTTTGGCGGCGGAGCCCAGATGGAGGCGTTGATTCAGGCCAGGGATGGCGACATGGGCGCAAGAGAGGAGGCCATCAGGGCCGGCGACGACGCTTATGCGGCCACAAAAGGCGACGAGAAAACAAAGGTGGCTGCGCGAGCCAAGGCCGTGGAGGCCATCACAAAAGCAAAGCGCCGGGAACTTAATGAAGGCAGCAAGGAGCTTCAAACAAAGATCGACGCAGAGATCATAGAGAGTGCCAAAAAAGAGAGCGCAACCGAAGCGAAGGTCTTGAAACTCGTGGACGAGTTTGGAGCAACCAAACAAGCATTGGGGGGCGATCCAGGAAATCAGGCCGCAGTCATTATGATCATCGAAGCCATCAAGGGCGTGGCCGCAGCCATCGCGGGAATCCCCGGCCTTAAAACGAAACCCTGATTTATGGATATCTTTTCAGTCACCAATGCGGGCCGGGTTATCAAGACCCGAGCCACCAGTCGGGGATTCGTAACCCTCGGAGATGGCGGCATCCTGCAGGGGACCCGGCTGCTTTGTACGGGCGTCAAATTTGAGCGCTCCCAAGCGATCCAGACCTCCCAGACCCTCAACAATACCCTGTTTGCTTACGCTTTCGGCGAACAGCCGGGGCGTGTTTTTGTCAGCGGTATCGTTTTCCTGGGGGAGGAACAATGTGGCGGCGACTCTTCTAATGCCATCAAGCAACTCAATGATTACTATGCTGCCAACAACGCCTACACACGGGGCTCCTTCCTGGATGTGGTGATCGGGGGAGTTGCCTTCCAGGTGTTGCTCCAAGGATTCGCCTTTGTGGCCGAGATGACTCCCTATAACTACGGCAGCTTTTCTCTCTCGTTTGTCATGATCCCCTCAAAAAAATAACCCTATGGTCAATCACCTGAGAACCCTGCTACTCAATGAGTCAGCTTCTCCCGGATGTCCGGGCGAACAATACATCGACCCTGACTTTCGTCCTCTTGCCTTACCTCCGGAAGCGGCAACAGTCCAACATCTCTTGTTGCCCAATACCTCTCCCCGAAGTTACCGGAATTTTGTCGCCACTCTATTGACTCGCGTCGCCTATCAGGGGAATTTTGTGGCCGAACTTAATCGGCTGGATCCTCGAACAACCTTGGACTTTTCCGGAAACCTGGTCGACACTCTACAGGATGCGACCACAATAAGTGGGGAGGGAAGCGCGGTGGTGAATTGTTTTGGTCAGTTTGTTCCCAATGCGGCTGCCGGCATTTTTGCCGCCACCTGGCGAATCGTCCGGGTCGATGATCAACATGCTCGGGTTATCCGGGACGGTCAGGAAGTTCTAGCAGCGTTCTCTTGGGAAAACGATGTCTCCAATGTCCTGATTCTCGATCCCCGCGGCCCCCTATCTCTTCAGTTGGTGGGCCGCACGTCCGTCCCTCCCCTGCTTGATGTTACGATCCAGGCCTCCTGCGCGCCCAACTACGACCTGATCGGGGCGCTCCAGCGTCTCAGAGGAGATTCCTCGCCGCTCCAACTCCTTGATGGCCTGGGGGATTCCGGGATGGCCGCATCACTGAAAGACGCCTTCTTGAATTCTGACCGTCCCGATGTCGCCCTTGCCGCCCTGCTGGTAGGATACGTCCTTCTCTTGTCATGAAAGTCCTTGCTACAGAGTCCTCAGTTATCCGGCCCAGCGCCTGGCTCAAAAGCATGGGGGCTGACCCTATCGAAATCCTGGGAGCCAATTGCACCTTTGCGGCGGGCTCGCTTCCGCACTGCGGCGTCCAGATTCCCCTGGAGTCCGCGAATAAAATTTCCCAAAAGAATGCGGATCAGGATGGCGGCCCCCTCTATCAATTGGTGGTAGGAACCAGCCCCTCCGCCTCAGATGTACTTTTCTCGGGCTACTTGTCGGGCGAAAAAGGGAAGGTCAGCAAGGTGGGGGGAGTTTTGTCGACGGGGGTGGATTTGATTCATCCCGCCCGTGACCTGGATGAGACCCGCATGTTTGCTCCCGAAGTTCATTGCGGGGGGATCCAGGACTACACCTACACCTTTCATAACCAATCCGTGGCGGGCGGACCTATTGGATCCAAGATCAGTCAGAATTCTTACTATAGCGGAAAAGGTGGCTCATTGGCTAAACAAATCATTGAAGCTGTTTCTTTTGTCCTCGAAGAGGTCGTCAAGGTCTCTCAGGACGCCAACGGCAGCGCAGTCCTTGGCTCTGTCGAAAAGAGTCAGAATCTTCTTAAGGGTCTGCTGTTTTCTGAGGCGTCCCTCCGCCCCACCATCAGCGCCAAACTTACACAATCCATCAACGATTTCCTGCGTGCCCAAATGTCTGCTTCTTTTATGAGTATGCGGAGCTGCTGGGACATCTTGGTCTCGATCTTTGCCAACTTCGGCATGTTCCTGAATTGCATGGGGGACGGCAAGATCACCATTGAAGCAGATGTCGCAGGGTTTGAGTCCCCTGAGGGAAATTACCTGGGGCCCGAATATATTACCGATTTCGAGCTCAGCAGCAGGATACAGCGGAACGTCAGGCAAGTCACTCTCGTGACCGACAATATCCTTCCCGCCGATATTGCATCGGGGCTTTCAGGTAGCGCACAAAAACCGGCCTGCTTGGCATCTTATCCCCTGAACCCCACCGAACCGGGGGGCATTGTCTGTTATGGACTCCCCAGATGGCTTGCGCCCTTCAATCAACACCAAAGTGCGGATGGTGTGGTTACAGTAAATGAAGTCCTGGCACTGCAGCGGGCGTTCGCTCAGTCCGTATATTACAAGGAGCGCAACAAATTCCGCACCATGTTGGTTTCGGGTCCTCTGGCTCCACTGGTCAGTGTCGGGACGGTCGCGATGGTAAGTCCCTACCCCAATATCAAGGCTCTCAGCGGCCAAGGCGCCGATTTCGCCAATAAGACTTACATCGGCTACTGCTATCAGATCAACCACATGATCGACCGAGCCGGTGGGACATGGATAACCTCCTTTATCTTCCGCAACGTCAGTGATGGCGCGTCCGGCGAGACCATTACGAGCGACCCAGTTTTGGATGGCGTTAAGGCCCGCACCTGGCAATAATACCCTATGGACCCCATCCAACCCATTCTGTCTGTCAAGCCCGCCGAGCCCCTTGAACTCGAGATGCCTCCGCTGGCCCCGCATCGTGGCCTGCGTGAATGGGAACAATGGAAAAAGAACCCGACCCCCGCTTCTCTCTCGGTGGTCCTGAAGGCGGTCCAGCCCACCATGGACAGTGCCATCAGCCGCTTTCCTAGCTTCAATTCCGCGGTGCTCCATGGGGAAGCCAAGCGACTGGCCATCCAGGCTGTCAAGACCTACGATCCAGCCGAGGGAACCGCCCTGGGAACCCACCTTTTCAACCACATGCGTCCCCTGGCCCGAAAAACACAGGAGATGTCGCGAGCGATCGCGATCCCGCGAGATGCCCGGGAAGAGTTGGCCAAGCTGGCCCGCATCAAAAGTAATTTCATGGAGGAAAATAATCGGGAGCCGCATGACGCCGAGCTTTGCAATCTGATGGGGATCCCACCCAAGAAGCTGGGGAAACTTCATCGCATGATGCATTATGAATTTGCGGAGGGTGGACTCGAGGATGATCCCGAGGTGCCCGCAGAGGATCATAATCTGGGACTCTGGGCTGACTACGTCTATCATGACCTCAATGATCGTGACAAACTGATCATGGATCACCGAGTCGGGCGCAATGGCCGTCCCATCCTCTCTACCGAAGAGGTGGCGGCCAAGTTGGGGATCCACCCCACCTACGTGAACCGCAAAGCACAGGAGATTGCCCAAAAGATTCTCGACGGAGCCAACGCAACCCAAAGGAGCCACAATGGCGAATGAATCTTTCACTAAGTTGCTGACCTCCCTGTCTTCCGCGGTAGGCTCCCGGGCTTCTACTGTTTCGTGTGCTGGTGATAAATTTTCCTCATGGAAGGAGCTGCTGGACCTTTGTGATCGCGCCTCCATGATTGACGACCTCAAGCGCAAACTCAAGGACGGATGTAAGGCTAAGGACTTTGTTCCCCTGGCCTCCCGGATCGATTTCGCGTCGGCTGTCGAGCGGGATCTGCGGCTGCGCGCCCGACCACGGGTGGCCGCCATGATTCTGGACCGATCTCCCGGGTTCGCCCAGGAAAGTCTCACCCAGCTAGACAAGGAACTGAAGAAAATAGAAACATGACCCCTTCCTTCAATTACCAGGGCCGCAAAGTAGATCTCTCGATCTTCCCCGATCTCACTGTCCCCAATGTCGCGGTGGATGCTCGACTCGGCAATGACCCCAAGGCCATTGCGGGAGCATTCTCTTTGGTCCAGAACTATCTCCGGATTCTCCTGACCCCCAAGGGTCATTACCCTTCGGATCCCGACATGGGGTCCAATTTTTTGGCTCAGCTGCGCTCCACCCGGATCCAATATCCGACCGATCTGATCCATCTCTTTCTGATCGAGAGTGCCGGGGTGGTTCGCTGGATGAAAAATAACAGCGCCGGGCTCCCGGACGATGAGGTCATTCAAGACGCCACCCTCTCATCAACCGTCCTCACTCCTTCGACCACTTCCCTGACAATCGAGATTGAAACCAGGGCAGGCACCGCAGTATCCTTCCTGTTACCCGTAAACTGGAGCCTCTAAATGTCCACAGCATCCCAATCCCTTGGTTTTATCGCCGGAGTTAATCTCGACCCCACCCGCTTCACTCCGGAGGAGATCGCGGCGGCTGAATTGCTTATCCAGCAATTCATGACTGACTTCCAGCCCGACCTGAATGTCTCGAAGATCTCGACTCTCTATGATCTAAATGTCCGGTCGCAGGCCATCATTTATTTGCTCAACAAAGCACAGAGCCAAGCTCTCCAATCCACTCAGTCGCTCCATGGCGTGGTCGCTAATCCTTCGCTGGCCAACGATAGCGTGGTGGATGCCATCCTCTCGAATGTGGGGGTGGTCCGGCGCCCGGGGGCCGCCGCGACAGGGCGGGTCCGCCTTTTTCTGAGCACTGGAGATTCTCTCCAGATTCCCGCTACCACCACTTTCATGACAGCCAGTGGGCTGATCTTCAGGGTTTCCCAATCTTATCTGGCCCTCCAGAAACCGGCGGCTGCGGGCGACCTGCAGATTTTTCAGGCAGCTTCCGCTGGCTCCAGCTGGTATGTTCTGGTCCCCGTGGTAGCGGCGGCCCCTGGAATCAATTATCTTGTTCCCGATCAAACTCCATTGATCTGTCAGCCGGCCCCCAGCAACCTGGTGGTCTGTCGAGCTTTCGGGGATTTCCAGGGAGGCCTGGATCCAGAGACCACGGCCTCGCTGGTCAATAGAATCGCCGAATCTATGGCGGCCCGGAACCTAACTAGCCCCACGACCATTGCTTCAACTCTCAAACAGAACTTCCCGGCCTTGTTGGATATCGGGATCCAGGGAATGTCGGGAGAGGCGATGACCCGCAATTCAGATAATCTCCTTTCCTTCAAGTCCGGGGGCTTTGTGGACCTTTATTGCAGGACATCCCAAGGTCTCACCTTTGCGTCCGTCGACAAGGTCGCCTCCTTGATTGATCAGGCGGGCAGCATCGCTACCTACATGGTCCAGATGGATCGCCAAGACCTGCCGGGCCACTACTTCATCGAATCCATTGTGGCAGCAGGTCAGCCCCAAACCAGCTCCTATACTCTCCTTTCGGAGTCCCGGAATTTTGAAAACCGGGTGGATCCGGCGGGAGGTATCACCGGCACCGCACGTCCAAACAAGATCCGCACCCCACAGGAAGCCGTCTATTCGGTCTATCAGACCAATCAGGCTGTCTTTCAGGTCGAAGGGTCGCCCGACGAAACCTTCGCTTTTCCTTCCGCCATGAATGTTACAGTTCAGGCCGCTCTGTTGCCGGGCCTCCAGGCAATCCAGTCTTATGTGAATGATCTTGCGGTGGGCTGCGCGCTGGCTGACTATCTGGTGCGCGCCCCCGTCCCCTGCCTGGTTCGTTTTTCTGAGATCGTCATCGAGGGGGCGCCCGGAACTTCCATCGACGCCATCCGGTCGGCCATTTATTTTTACTGCAACAGCATCCCGATGGGCGGGCGCCTCCAGGTCGACGAAGTAATCGGCGCCATCAAGGGCGTCGCGGGGGTTCGTTTCGTCCGGCTCCCCCTGGTGATCCAGGGACAAATTCTAGCACCCTCGGGAGGAACGATCAGCCTGAGGGGCTCTAGCTTCCTGGAGGTCCCCAGTCGTCCGCTGGATCAGGTCGTCCCGGAAAACACCTGCTTTTTCCTCCAACCCTCGGATATCCCCATCACCCTCGTTGAGATTTAATCATGGCCGACCTTACCCATCCCGACAATTTTCTCGATTACCTGAGTTCTTTCTGGACCCAGGTCTTCCAGGACGACGGGGCAGTCCGCGGAATTGCCGCTGCTGATGCCCATCAGTTAGCCCAGCTCTATCAGGACTTTGTCGAGTCCGTCGCAGCCCTGTCGATCCAAACCATCACCCCCTTCCATCGCGAGTTGACTTATCCGATCGTGCTCCGCAAAACCACCTTCTCGGAAGGGCCAGACACAATTCGTTTCGGTAAAGGGATTGAATGGGGGGCCCAGCCCTCGAGGACTGCATTTAGAGAAGGAGTCACTTTTGTCTATGGGGGCATGGAGAAGCGTTCCGGCCTTTATTATGTGGGCATCCCGGCGGGCGTCCAGAACATCCAGGGAGGCATCTTCAATCGGCTGATCAATCCTTCGGTCTTTTTGGTACGAGACAATGACTTCATCCTGAAGGATGGCATTCTCTCCTTTAAGCAAGACCCCTTCACTAATCCCCTGATTGCCAAGCGGACTGTCGCCGGCCCCAATGGCTCGATTGACGAGGAGGTCGTTCTGTGGGCCAGCGATACCCAATTTGATCACTCAACCCTCTTTAATCATTACGGTTTCTTATTCCCAACCATTCAAGGACAAGGAGAATCTTATCGCCGCGCCCTGGAGTGTCTTTTGAAGGCCTGGAGTGGCGGCCCCACCTTTGCGGCCCTCGATTCCTTGGCTGCCGCGTTGGCAGGCGCCCCTCTTGTTGGGGAGACCAGCGAAACAGTGGAATCCATTCAATTCTTTAATGGTCTCCAGTTAATCATTACAAACACTAATATCTATACAATTCCTGCAGGCCTCACCATGCGCCCCGAAATTCGCAAGGGCACGGTTATTTCCGCAGGACAGCCTCTGACCACCGCGACCGTCCTGGCCGACCGAAAGGCGGGGCAACCTTGGTGGAACGAGCTCCCTGCTTTAATGGCTGGGCCCGACCTGGTGGCGGCCGACATCACCTCCTTGGGATTCCTGAATGAGCCCTGTCGGGTGGAATACAAAAGGGGGGCCCGCTTCTTCCTTGCCGGTGCCTCCCGTGATGTGGAGGCCTTCTGGGATCAAGTGCGCCAAAAGGAAGCCGACTCCAATCTTTCTTTGGCAGACCAGCTTTGGCGGGATGCTGGCCTCATCGATGACTCCGGGGCCCCTGATTTCAGCCAATCCCTCTGGCTCAATCCTCTCCAGTTTTTGGCCGAAAAGGTTCTAGCCGATGATTTGTTGGTCCTCAAACTCAAGGTCGCCTGCTTGCCCAATCCCTCCAATCTTTTCCGCAACCTGGAATTGCTGCGCCGGATAGCCCCCGCTCATGCAACTCTTCTGGTGTTCCTGAGTGTCGAGACATCTGAGGGCTTTAATTTAGTCAGGAACGACAGTGGGGCCATTAATCCCACGGGAACCGCTCCCGTCAATACTCAAGACTTGCTGGATCAAGCTGTTGGGAATTTCCCTCTCCTTACCCGACAACACTGGAGCGCCCAGGATGAATTGGGGCTAAAGACAAAGACGCCAGAAGCCTTGTCGATCGATGATTGTCCCGATATAATCCGCGAAACCCTCAATCTTTCTAGTGCCGACCTCATCCAGGAATCCTTAACCATCAGAACCCAAGAACTATGCGAGCCGTAGGCGAAATCACTGTTTGTTATCAATCCTGCAAAACAGGCAGGCTCACGCCTGTTCTTCATCGACAGAACCTGGTCCTTTTCGGAGGAGCCGATCTGATGGCAGGCCTGCTGGCTGGCGACCCCGCTTCCCAGATCAGCCACATGTATCTGCAATTCGAGAACTCCAATTCGACTGCAAATCCTCCCGTCGTGGCCGACGTTTTGACACGCTCGAGCGGGCTGGACGAATTGGTGGCCGCGACAGCCGCGGACGGAATGAGTCCTTATCGGGACTGGCTGCGCGTCCCACTTTTGTCCACCCCCAAAATTATCAAGGTCCCTGACTCCACTTCCAGTTATTCAGGCAATGGCGTCATTTTTTCCACCAGCTCAGGCGCTTCCTCTACGATGACAGGAGAATGCGGCATTCCTTTCGGCAGCACAGGAGCCAATGGCCCCTCCTGGATCTTCTCGGTGGCCCTGGTCGCCGCGGGCTCCATTTCCAATAGCGGTCAGGACAAAATTTTCAGCCGAGTTAATTTATTGGATTCAGCAGGGAATCCCGCCCCCATCGCACCTCGACCCGGCAGTCAATTGGCTTTCTTTTGGATGCTGACCTTCAACTAATTTGATTATGTCTACTTTTCCTTGGCGCCCCATCATCCAGACCATCGCCGATGGCGAACCGGTAAATGCCGCAACTGCCAACCGCCCCCTGATGCAGCTGGCCGGCCAGAACCGTTCTCTTAAGGCCAAGGTTGATTCTTTGGCCCCCACCTCCGGGCGCCTGATTGTTTCCCAAGCCTCCCTAGGAGAAGACGTCCTTCTCTATGACTTCGTTTATTTTGATGGAGTGAGCGGAACTTTCCGCCCGGCCCTGGCCGAGGCGGTCCATGACGCCGAGCTTCATCTTGTGGCCAGCCCTCGCAGTTTGGTGGTCGGAATAGTGATCTCCATCAATACCAATGAACCCATTGGCGACATCCTGGAACTGGGTCCCCTGGATCTACTGGCGGAATCTATCAATCCTCAAACTCTCTTGGATGACCCAATTAACTCCACCTTCGCCGAGGGGCGCTATTTTCTTTCTGGTCGGGTTCCCGGAAAGATGACGCTGCGACCCCAATGTCCCGCAGTTCAGTTGGGATTTTTCACCCATACCCTGTGCCACATCCAACCCATCGCCAAGGATCTATTCGAGCAACACCAGCACGAAAGCTTTTTCCTGGAAGCCGTCCCCGCGGCTAGTCAAAATCGCTTCCGGACCGGACGAGTTACATTAGAGGGCATCGAGCGGGTGGATTATTATAATTCCGGAGAGACCACCGAGAGTCAACAGCCGCCCTTGCTCCTGTGCATCCGCAATAGCGGCGCTCCCGCCATTCTGGAAAGCACCCCCCTGCGGTTTGACCTATACCGCTCGACATATGGAGGGTCCAATATGCTGGCCATTGATGTCTATGCGGACGCGGAGGGCGCCGCCTTGGATTACTACGGAGTCTCGAGTCCCATCAGTGGCAGCTTGGTCGCCAGAGCCGAAGTCGCGTGGCCCAATTGGGGTGATTGGATCAGCATGGCGAGCCTGATCCCTTCCCTGCAGAACAATCTGGAGATTGCCTTTATCAGCTCCGTCCCTACCGCCGCGACTCTGGCGGCCACGATGGCTCTCTCGTCGACCGGCATGACCTCCTCCAGTCGGCGATTCCAAATCTATCTCCCCAATGACCTGCATGGATGGACCAACGCCAACCCCTTTGATCCCGCAACCCCCACAGGCGCGCTGTTCCGTTACTTGTCCGAAAGTAACGTGGCCCTGAATGCCTCCTTCCCGCCTGTTCCTGCGGACTCGGCGGAACTGCAACTCAATGGGATCAGTCTGAAACCTGGGAGTGACTTTGTGGTCAACCCCTTTGGCGTCTTTTGGATTCCTGGGGGGAGCTATAATGGCAGCTCGACGGCTCCCTGGCCCTCCGACTATTCCACAACTTCCGGAGCCACTCCGGCAGCCGAGAATGCCAAAAATCTGCTGCTTTCTTTTTCCCGCAGCGGCTTGTCCAATCTAGCCTCCGTGGTCTTCTCTCTTCGGGGCATTGCCCCCCTTGTGGTGACCCAATGCCCTTCAGGACTTCCTGGCACCGTCGGGAATCTGTCCATCTCGATCAATCTTGGGTTGCTGGTCAAGTCCGACATTACCGACTCCGACACGGTACTTTCCGGAGTTTCAGGGACCACATTTAATCAGAGCTATTCAGTCTCCGAGCTGGTAGAGGGGAAGGGAATTCAGATTACCCGCCTCTCTTCGAAATCTCCCCGCAATGTGGGGAAATTGCAAATTGCCGCCCTGGGGACCGACCTCGAAGGTGATTTCACATCCATTGCTCTTCGCAATGCCAAGGAGGTCTGGGCGGGCCAAATACTTCCCTATCTGGAGTTCCCCCAGCCCTCTCAAGTGGCCTCCGGGATCACCGCGAGCTTCCGGCTGCCCACCCGCGAGCTTGATCTCTCCCATCTATCCTTGTCCGTGACGGGCGAGTTTCTGGGAAGTGCCGATGTGGCGGCGGACTTAGTGACTCAGACCGCCGTGTTTCGCACCCGCTTCTCCATTATCCGGGCCGGAGTCAACCTGGGGTCCGTGGTTCCTCTGATTGATCAATACTGGACCCTCGCATTTGTTGCGAATTACGCCGCTAAAGTGATCCTTGCCTCCGAGTTCCCTGGAAATCTTTCATCCCTGGCCCTCCAATCCGGGGACCTTATCTCCCTTCAGTTGGACCGCGTCACCAGCGCGAGCGACTCTTCCGCCTTCGATACCTACATGGGAAAGGTTGGGCTTGCATCCCTCCGCTGGATCCTCCAGTAATATGTTATGCCTAACGGAATTTTCCCTGAATGGTTGAATTGCAATGCTGGGCGAGCTTACCCGCTCATCGAGGACTGTTCGCGTCTTGACTCATCCAGGCTGATCCGACTTCCCGACTCCCTGGTGGTCGACGCCCAGATCTGCGGAACCCTTGAATATTCCCAAGGGGTCTTTTTTATTTCTGGACTGAAGATCTCTCCCTCCAGTATGGCGCTGGAGATTTCCTACGCGGACACAACTGGCCCGCGCCTCATTGCGCTTCTTTCTCTGGATCCCCATGCTCACTTCGACAATTCGACCTATCCCTTTGTGGGGAACGGGCTCGATGCCTGTGTGATCGGTTCTCTGACTATTGGGGCACTGGAGGAAACCTTGGCCCAGGTTCCCGGCACCGCCAATTTTGACGCAGCGGCCACCCCCTTTGAGTCCGCGGTCCTGTTTGTCATGACTCCGGCGGTCAAGTCTGTCGCTCTCTATAATGGCGACACACTGATCCAGAGCTTTTCAAGCATCCTGAAGCTGCGTCCAGGAGAGAATATCCGAATGACCGTCATGGATCCTCAGACCCTCCGGATTGACGCCATCCTGAAAGAAAATGTCCAACAGGCCAGTGCTTGCGCCAATGCCCTGCCGGTGCTGCCGTGCATCAAGACAATCAATGGGGTTGGACCAGATGAGAGCGGGAACTTCAATCTGGAGGAAGGGACCTGCATTACCGTGGATGCTGTCACGGGCAAGATCACCCTGGCCGACAAATGTTCCCAGTCGTGCTGTAGCTGCACTGAATTGGCCTCCTTGGTCGAGGGACTCAAGGCCGCCGACACCCAAGTCCAGGCCGCCCAGCTCCAAATCAATTCCGTCATCAATCAGCAGGCCACCCTGATCAGCGGGCTGGTCGCCAACATCGTCCCCTAAAATGAGTCTCCCTTTTGAGCAGGAGCGGCTGCAAGAGAGTCAGGTGTCCGGGTTCCCCTTCCAGGATGGCTCCGGCGTCCCCTTGGGTTTTTTGGTGAACTTGCGGCTTTTTCTTTCCGGACGCAAGGAGGTGGAGATCTATCTTCAAAGCGTCTCCTACAATAACTCTCAAGATTTTGAGGGGTATCATTTAGTTTTTGCTGAAAAAAACACCGGGATGGTTGTTATGTCTGGAAATGTTTCCCGGCGGGACGCCAGGGGCGGTTCCCGGATTTATAAACAGTCCACCCTATCCCAAGGTCCCCGTGTCGCCCTGTTGGTGGCAGGCCCGCTTTGGGATGACCCTACCTGGGGAGCAACCAAAGATCCTGCTGGCTGGACAGCCACCTGGAATGCCGGACAAGCAGATATCGAGCCCTCTTTGGCGGTCCTGGGGCCCCAAACTTTGCGGGGAATCTTTGTCGATCTCTCCGAGCCTCCTATCCCTGCCCTGGAGGATATCCCCTTTGGTCTCTCTCTCAAATTGGTCGCCGGATACAATGTCGAGTTTTCTTCCCAGGGCTCCCTAAAGGCGGGACTGGGGCTGGGACTGGGGAACCCTTTGTCCGTGGATTCTGGAGACGCACCCCTCAAGACACTTAATGGCGCAGGTCCCGATAATAGCGGCAACATTGTCCTGGAATCCTCCGGCTGTCTGCGGATCAATATTCCAACCACCAACGACGCCCCCGTCCCTGCCTCCTTGATGGTGACGAGCGATGGATTGCCGTGCTGCGATTGCGCGAGCTACCGGAAGGTCGCCGCTGCCATCACCCGCATCGTCACTCGAAGCAATGACCTGGTCTCTCAGGCCAACCTGATACTTCAAGACTCGGCGACCGCCTATCAAAAGGCCCGTGTCGCCATCAACACCATCCGGACCGCAGGCTAATGAGCATCATCTCCAATAATGAATGGCTGAATCGCAACGAGCAGCGGGCTTATCCGCTGACCGAGGATGGAGATCGCCGTGCGGACACGGGATGGATCTTACCTGATGACCTCCTGGTTGACCTTTCGATTGTGGGCTACGACCTTGGAGGAGGAGTCTGTCTGGAATCGGTGACAGTGACCCCTGCCCTTCTTTCCTTTTCTTTGGCGGGCGCCGCCGGTGCCCGTTGCCTGGCGGTCGCATTGGCGATCTCAGGAAAAGCCAGGACTGTCCCACTGAAACCCTTTGCTTCTGGAATTTCCGGACAGGCCACTTTTGGGCGCGGTATTGACCGGATCGCCGAGTTTCCTCGCGGAATCCACCGTTTCCTTGGTGCTCCCCTGCTTGAAGCCCGGACCCAATTGGAGCTAGGAGAGCCTCCGGTCTCCTCTCTTAACGGATTATCGGGCCAGATCTCGATCAAAGTGGGCAATGAACTGAGAGTGGCGACCGGGAAAGGGCAAGCGGACAATGGCGATCAGGAGGATTTGATTGCCTTATCTCTGAAGCGCCCAGGAAAATTTCTTTCCCCTTGCGAAAATCCAACCACTCTTTGTGATTGTCCGACAACCCCCATCCAATCCATCAATGGGGTTGTTCCCGATGAAAATGGAAATATCACGCTGGCCCTTCAGGACGCCAATGGTCAAATCCTTCCTTATCCTGCCCTCCTCCAGCTCCTTGTTTTACGCTCCAGTGCTTCCATTTGCCCAGCGCCCCAACCCCTCCCTGATGCCTTGGGACAGATTCCCTTGGCGGACGGGACCTATCGTTAATGCCTAATCCCACCCAATGGCGAAATTCCGGGGATATCGCCCGGTTCCCCTTCAGTGAAAACGCAACCCTTCTTTCTGATGGGGGAGTTTCCTTACCTGACGGGTTATTTGCTGATGCCCGAATCTTCTGTCCCTTCTTTATTGAGCCGCCCTTCTATCTCAAGAGTCTGATTTATGATGGCTCCTCGGTTTCGGGGGAGATCTGGGGCAGCGAACTGGTGGGGAGTTTTGTGGCGAATCTCACGGGATTCACCGCAAGATCTGTGTCGCTGGTAGATAGTGGATCAGCGGAGTGCGGGGTTTTGGTTTTTGGAGCAGCTCCCCTTGATGCTCTGTCCAAAATCCCCATCGGCACCCACACCTTCTCCCCGGAAGCTGCCTCCCTGGAGACCTCCTGCTTGATTCTCCTACCGAATGGCGCCTGCTATGCTTTGATGGTTGCCGATATTCGCCGTACCGGCAAGGTGGCCCTGATCGAGGGGGAGGGGATCCGGTTGATACCCGAAGGACAAACCATCCGAGTCGATGCTGTGGGGGCCACCGCGACCCTTGAGGAGTGTTGCCAGTCAACGGGTGCTCCCCTCAAAGCCCTCAATGGGGTTGGCCCAGATTCCACGGGCCGCCTGGCACTGGGGATCGCCGGCTTCACTGAACCCACCACCCGCCAAGATCTCCGGCAAGTCCTGCGCATCACCGTGGATCCCCACGGTCTCACTTTTTACCTCGTATGATCTCTGGAGCCGTCCTTGAATTCCTGAATGAAAACGCTGCGCGGCGCTACCCGCTGATCGAAGATTGTGTCCCCACGGTAGAGGGGGTCCCAGGCCCCCTTGTCTTGGAGGACAATATCGTTCTGGATGCTCGGGGATTCAGTCGAGAACGCAACGAAGTGGCTGCTAAATTGTCCGCCCTGGTGGGGCCCGGCGCCGGGAGTCACCCCCTCTATCCCGCTGTCGTGGGACAGAGAACTCTCTATTGGGAGATGGGAACATTGGCCGCGCCTCTCCGGATGGCCCTTGGGGTCCCGCTCGACAATGTTGCTTGGCCTTTTGTGGGAGAAGCCAGCGCCCCCGATTTTCGATGGCCCGGACGTCAGGTCCGGCGTGCAAGTCTGCGGGTCACGCTGGGTCAGGCGATCGCCGGCCTCCCCCTGGACGCCCGCTGGCTTCTGGGCGACCGGGCCCCTCTGGAGATCTCGGTGATCCATCAACTTTATCGCGCACAACTAGACGGCATCCGGTTGGTCCATCAGGATGGCACCAACGAATGGTTGGCGGGCGACCTGGAGGTGATGGGAGGCTACAACGTGGATGTCGTGACAGGCGAAAATATCATGATCAATCCCGTGGTGGGCGGCGGGACATTGGGGCGCTGGATCCAATCTCTCGTCCCCGATGCCCAGTCGGCATGTCGGAATGCCATCCTGCAATTGGGGGGAGCCGTCCCCAATTCCCGCGGGGAACTCACTTTTCTGGGAGGCCGGGGAATAAAGATTGAAGCGCGCCCGGAATCCCATACAATCATCCTTGCGGTGGACCTCTCGTCCCTGGGGGGATACGTCTCCTGCTCCACCTAAATCTATGGATTGCGAGTTTACAGCCCCAACTATTCCCGAAACCCCCACAGTCACCCCTGTGACTCCAGGGACCTTCCTGCCGCGCCCAGTAATCACCCCTCCCGATCTCTCGTTGTGTCAGGTCTGTGAAACGCAGATCTGTGCGCTTTATGGCGCCGACCCAGGAGATAGTCCCAAGCCGTTGGCTTCCAGCACCATCATTAGAGTATCGCTCAATAAAAATTGCTGGAAAAAATTCGACCTCGTCAGAATTACCAACCTCAAGAGCGGCAAAAAATGCAACGGGACAATATGGAGGATATCTAAGGCTGCCGGTAATTTTGTCGTGGCAGACATTACCGATCTCTCCGATGATCTGGCCCTCAATCCTAAGGGTGGCGAACAGATCAAGGTATGTCATGGGGGCTTCAGTATTCCAGGCGCTCCGGGCGACCCAGGCTCTCCGGGTGACCCAGGCTCGCCCGGCAACGACGGTCCGGCAGGAAGCTGCGGGGGAACCTGTTACGGGTATTACTCCTGATGGGCAACCAAATTACATGGGATGATTGGCACGACCTGGGCATGAATATTGATGCCTTGGCTGTCGCGATGAATATTCCGGATTATTCTACATTGGCCGGCGACGATACAGCGCCCTATGGGCAGCCAGCAGTTGTGCCTTATTTTGGGCGCTATTTCTTTAATGTAAGGAATGGCGCCACATCTCCCACGATTATTTCACAGGGGTTTTTCAGTGAGATACCTCCCGCCCTACGTACTCTTGCCAATCAGGGCGACCTTTTCTTTGTTGCTGATCCGGATCAAGAAGGAGAAAGATCTTGTTGGTGCAAGATGATCTTCAAGGTTGTGAGAGTGGGGGGCTCTTATCATTTGGTCGAGGTAGATAAGGGAGGAGATCCTGAGATCGGGAGCTGTCAGACCATGAAGGTCCCAAAGGATGGAGGTCAGCTCGATTACGACCAGCACTTTATCCCCGCCGCTTATGCGGCCCTTTATTGCGACGGCGTCGAGGATTCGCCAGGCGGCCCCTCGACGGTCTATCGCTACGCCAAGGAGTGTCTGCTCAGCACCCAGGAAGAGATCCAGTTCGGGTTTCAGCAGGACACTAGAGGAAATAAACACTTTAGTCTGGAGTGGGTCAATCGTCCGCTTGTTGGTAATTTTACGTGGCCGATCCGTGCCAAATGGTTGGACGCCCTAGCTTCTAGGCTGCAGTCCATCCTGGAACAAAGCTGTGGGGCCATCGCAGGAGATACAATCCTGAAGCTTGATTCCGACAGCGAATATTTGAGATGTGGGGACGAAGTCAGTCTGTCGATCCTGCAGCACCATTACGGAATTAAGAAAAATCCAGACGCCTCCTCTTCTCCGGGATGCATGACTGAGGTGGATGTCTTTCCTTGGGTCACTTCCACTTGCGGCGGGAACGAATGTGGCGGCACGGAACGTCCGTTGGTTTATTTGGCGACCCTGGAGCAACTCCAGGACATTGTCGATCTGATCGCGAATCTCGTTTCCCCACATCAGCAACGCTGTCCCTGCTGTTCGAAAAAGAGTTGCGACACCCTCGTCCACTGGCAGGAGGGAAGTGGCGACGGAGTGAATGTCTACAACGCAGATCGAGAAGTTCTTGCTTGCAATCAAAATATCTATTTCAGCCGCACAATTATCAATAATGGAGAGGACCCCGCCCTTCTGACTATCTGCAACGCCATCTATGCAGTAGACGACAACTTGCTTATCAATGGGGTGAGTCAAGCACAAGGAACCTGTAATGGCGATTGCTCCAAGGATGGCGCCATTTGCCCTTGCGGAGATATTCCTTTCCCTCTAGGCATCACGATTGGACCGAAAGAAGAAGTGAGGCTCGATGTCGTCGATAACTGCCAGGGAGGCTGCGGGATCGACGTTTTCCTCTGTTTGGAAGCTTCCTTAGAAATCATTGAATCATGATAAGCTGTCCTCATTGGGAAGACTGTGGGGCCCATGGGTGTTGTGCCCTGGGAGTCTATATGCATCCCACACAGAAGACGTGCGACTATTGCCTGGCCCACGACAAGCATATCGATCGGGCCAGAAAATTCGCCCCCCAGCACAAGGCAGATCCTTCCAAAGATGCTCCCGAGAAGATTCGGGGACGTCCCCCACAGGAAATTCTGCGGCGCCTAGAACTAATAACCAAAGCCGACGGGCCGTGTGATTTTCCGAACTGTGAAGAACTCCGCCTATCTTTCCAGAGAGACATCAAGGCGGCTGGAGGAGATTTGTGTGGAGGATGCACCCTCGGTGCAATTAAAAATAAATTTGCCAGACTTCTCACAATTAAGATACAAGAAGAGTCATGCGAGACATCAATATCTTCCTCATCGGATTCCTCGGCGTCGCCGGACTACATCGCGCCTGGTTTGCCACTCAACTCCCCATCCACTTCTTCAAGCTTCTCAGACACGTTGGATGGGGAGCCAACAAAGAGTGGCCCCCAAAAGAAACCTACCAGTTCTGGCTCCGCCACGAATGCGAGTCCTGGTGGTCCTTAAATCTGCATCCCCTGGTCGGCGAGCTGCTTTGTTGCCCCATCTGTCTCAGCTACCATCTTTCCTGGTGGGCTGCGGTCGTGATGTCTATCTTTGGGGCCCCTTTGTGGATATTGGCGGCCTGGCTGGCCTGGCCCGAATTGATCAATCTACTTCCCGGACATCAAGGCAAATGATTGACGGGGTTTTGTCCAACAAGTAAGCTTCCCCAATAAACCCATGAAAATTCTCCCTCTCTTATTGGTGGCCCTTTTTGGTCACATCTTGGCCGGATTCGCAGCGGCTCAATCTCCCAATCTCCAGTCCGCCGTGACCCGCAGCGATCTGACTGCCCTGCAGCGCAAGGACGAGAAGGGTGTAGCGGGCGGCTATGCGGCCCTTACCAGCGGGACCGTAGTGGCTCCCCAATTCCTTTTCCCTAACTTTGCCGCCGCCAATGCCGGTGCTCTTTTGATTAAGTCAGGTTCTTCGGTTTCTTTTGCATCCCCCTTTTCTGCTCAAAACAGCCTCTTTGTTGTCAATCAGGTCGGCATTGGTGAAATCTCGGGCACCAGCGGGCTGGGTTCCATCTATGGCATAAAGACTCAAGAAGCCGCTCTTCCCCTTACTCTTGCTGGAGGAGATAATAGCGGGGGCGGCGAGCATGGGCGCGTCTATGTTGCCTACGGCCAGGACCTGGGCGGAGCCGCCACTTCCTCGGATTCCAATTCCACCTTCTCTTGGCGGATCAATTCGGACGGGACTTTTGAATTGGGGACAGGGACCTTTATGGGGACATTGATGGGCTCAGGCTCTTCTACTCTCTCTCTGGGGTCTTCTCCAGCCATCACGGTTCCCTCAGGAATTTTTACTATTTCGGCCAATGGTTTGGCGGTTCCCTCAACGGCTTCAGGAACAAACAATACCTTTGCCCTAAATGTCCAATCAGCCAATAGCCTCTATGGCCAATTGGCGCTTTCCAATAGTTGGTCGGGCGTCCAGACCTTCCCAGCCATCGCGGTTCCCGATGGATCCATTGCTGTTTCTAAGATCGCGGGACTCTCGGGGGCGGTTGCTACCCTTCTTCCACTAGATGGCCACCTTGCAATGACAGGAACTCTTTCGATGGGCAACAATAGGATCGTTGGGCTGGCTGATCCTGTGGGCGCGCAGGACGCTGTCACCAAAGCCTATCTCGGGATCACTCCACCCTCTCTTGTGGTTTCTTCGGGATCGCCCCTGGGCGTAACTTTCTCATCGGGGACCGCCACCCTCGCTCTCCCTGCGGCCTCCTCAGGGACCAGTGGCTACCTCACCTCCGCCGACTGGGTCCGATTTAATGCCGCATCTGCTGGCTCCGTCACTGCTGTCTCTTCTCCTTTTTTCGCAGCCTCTGGATTGTCGGTAGTCACAACCTCAGGAACTGCCGCCCTTTCCTTGGCGATGGCTTCAGGAACCTCCAGTGGATATCTGGGATATGCCGACTGGCTCATCTTTGATCAGGCATCCAGGATGCCTGCTTCGGCATCCAACAATGGCTATCTTGGATACAGCGATTGGATTGCGTTTAATACGGTAGCCAGGACTGCCGCATCCGGCACCTCCTCGGGGTATCTCGCTTCCAGAGATTGGATTGCGTTTAATGCGGTAGCCAGGACTGCCGCATCCGGCACCTCCTCTGGTTATCTCACTTCCTCGAATTTTAGTATCTTCAATTCCGCAGTCGCCAGTATATCGGGTTCTGGGCCATTGGTCACATCGAGAATTGGCAATGATGTCACTGTCGGCCTGCCACTCGCAAACTCAGACACCAGTGGTTATTTGAGTCACACGGACTGGACGACTTTTAGCAATTGTGTTCGGGACATCTCGACCATCGGCCCCATTATGGCCTCCAGGGCAGGTAATTCCATCTCTCTGGGGATTAGGGCCGTAACTTCCAGTACCGACGGATATCTCACTGCAGCCGACTACTCCACGCTAATGACAAGTCTGGGGACAGCGGCCAGCGGCACCAGCAATGGTTATCTTAAAACCGCTGATTGGATCAAGTTCAATGCGGCCTACACGACATCAACGGCAGCGATTGGCTCTATTTCATTGACTTACCCCTTTTCCGACGCAATCACAATAAGCGGCAATTCGGCAACGATCTCGCTCCCCGCGGCGGCCTCCGGGACCAGTGGTTATATGACCGCGGCAGACTGGGGGCGCCTGGATGCTGTCGCCAGCATGTCGGTAGATACTCAGGGAGGCATCGCTGTAGCCAACATGAACCCTCCTTCGTACGTTTATCTCCATAGCAGCTACCTCCATAAATTTTACACAGACCACTCTGTTGGTCTTTACCTCTGTATGGACGCATCCTCTCCTCGCCGCAACAGCACTCTTTATCTCGCCAATACATCGGGAACAACCCAAACCGTTACCCTTCATGCTACCCGAATCCGCCTGAGTGGAACTTGCGGAAACGATGTTGCTGTTCCTGTCCCCTCTGCAACTGTCAAGGTGATCCAGTTTACTTGGGATTCCGGCTCTCGTTTTTATTCCACTGGCGAAATATCATCCCCTCTTGTGGATACCCTTAGTGATTATTAAAGCATGAGCACTTCCATTACCTGCACCAAAGCGGTCAGCCAGTCGGCGGCCAATCCCCCGGTTTTCCTGGGGGGGGGATACCGACTGGACCTGGCCGTCACGTCCGCGACCGGCATCTCCCCTAAGGTTTTCATTATGCAGAGGGAGGTCGATACAGCCCAAGCCCCCAATTTTACCGACACCTTCTATTCGGTGGCTTCGGTCGAGCAGATGGAGTCTGTTCCGGACGCGTCGTCGCCGACCACCCCATTTTACCGCAGCGACTCAATCAGTCTCATGTTCGCTACTCTGGAAGAGCTTGAGTTTGCCCTACAGGCAATTCTGACCACCCTCAGTATACTTAAGCGCGCCAACGATCTGGCCAATACAATGCAGTCCCTTGAAACCCTCGTGATCCCATGATCATCTCCTCCGCAGCTGCCGGCCGCATCGTCTCGGATGCACGGATCGTCCAGTCCGTTCCCGAACTTCTGGGGGCCCGGGAGATCTATTGTGCTGCAGAGCGCAACTACAGGTCCAAGCAGAACTGTCGGGACTGTGACAAGGTTTCCCTGTTTGCTCCCGCCGAAGAGGCCGCCCTCCAATCCATCATGGCCCTGACGGGCGATGCTGTTGTCCGGCTGCGCAATTACCTGAATCGGGGCGAGCTTTATTATTACCAGCCCCGCCCAGGCCAGGCCCCGGAAATCCGCCAACTGAAATAACTTGGCCCCAAGCGACTTAATCCTTAAAATGCCCCAACCATGAACGAATCCATCCATCTCGGAAAATTCCACGAATCCTCGCAATATCCCCTTCCCCAAGTGGCTGATTTTCGCGACAGCTATCGAGTCGTAACCGCCAACGACGCGGCTCCTGTCTATCCTGCCGAAAACATGCCCCTGAACCTCACCTATAGTCGCCTGGGTGTGGGCAATAAAGTGGTTGTCCTGGTGGATGGCTCTGCCGCGGGCGTCACGGTGGCCCTGTATGCCCGCTATGGAGACAAGGACTTCCTGGTGGCCAGTCAGACCACCACGGCTGCCCAGCAAGTCCTGGTCTTCACGGAAATCCCCGCCTTTGTTTTGGGCACCAAGGTGACGGGCCTGGCGGTACAAGGGACCGCCACTCTCTCGGCGGGCACAACCCGATAATCCACCCAGGATGGACCCCATCTTCATCGGCAATGCGGCCCGCCCCACGGCCCTCCGGATCCCCAGCTACTTTGAGCCGGCAGGAAGCAATGCTTCCTTTGTGGCGGTTTGGGGGGAAGATCTGGTCCTGCAGTCCCCTGTTCCCAGCGGTTCAGGTTTTGAATTGCGTCTCATTATTTCGGGAGTGGATCTGTCGAGTCCTATATCTCTTTCTCCCAGCATTGCCGATGGGATCGCCACCTTTACTCTTCCGGGTGCCCAGTCCCTGGCTCTCTTGAGTCTGGGGATTTATCGATATGCCGTGACCGAATTGATCCCAACAGCGGACGTCTATACAAGCATCCAAGAACTGGCTGTGGGGTTCTTTGAAGTGCATCAAAGCGAGCTGGAACCGCAAGAACCAGCGGTCCTGGATCCCGTTTCCGCCACTTTTGTCACAGTCCGCGAATCCATGGTCGATTTGCTTTGTTATGGCCTGGCCACTCCCGGCACCTCCTTTGGGGGCTTCCGGGTCCCCAATATTGCCCAACACATTTACCTGACTGCCGTTGATCTGATTGTCCAAGGAACGGGCTCGGCTGATCAGGTCTTTGATTTGTCAGGACCCAATGGCCCCCTGGGACTAAATTTGCTGCTTCCGGCGGGCCAGCGGATCGTTTCCTTTGTTTTTTCGGAAACAGCTCGTCCCCAGTTGCCCAACGGGGACTTGTTGACAGGTTTGGTGGTTTCCGGGGGCAATCAGGACCAAATAGCGGAATTTGCTGATATGCGGCTCCATTATGCTGTATTTAGCACTTAATGCATAGGTGTCTGGAATGCCACCCCTTGCGTGTCTCGTTTGTGTCTCGTTTGTCTCATATTCCGGCCATAATATAGTGTAGGGATACTATATCCCTCAATTATGGGAAACCAAAATCCCTACGTTTGTCGGCCAGACAGAGAGCGGGCAATCCGCATTCTGAAGAACCGCCTGGGGGCGGCCTATTCTTATCTGACCACCGCAGAGCGCGAGCAAGAAATTGCCGCCCTTCTGTGTCGCCAAACCCCCAACCGATCGGACCGATAATGCGTCCGCCACCCCCTCCTCGGGGTCGTACTCGATGGGCCATCTGGCCCAGGGACGAGTAGAGGCAGCCCCATAGGGGCTTGAGTCGGATGCATACGATATGCCGACGAAAGGGTAAGGTTTCCGCCATAGCGGGATCCACGTCCTGAGGAGCAAATGCTTCCCAAAAACTAATCCCGCGCAAGCGGCGTATCGTCCCACCGCGTCAAGGGGGATCGGCGATTACCGGCTGCACCGGGATACCCTATACATCCGGGGGTTGGTCGGATGTCGGTTGGCGGCAATCCGCGCTCACTCGAGCCAAAATACCGAAGTCACTCTCTATTCGCGAATAGGGGGTGGCGGGCTTGATCAGCCTGGCCTTAAGGACACAAAATCCCCGGGCGTTCTACCGGGTCACCAATTGAGCATCCGCAACCCGGCGGCCATCCGGCAGCATCCTTCACATGAGAAAAACGATTGATGCCAATTCCACCCGAAAATTTTCGTGGAATGTGTTTGGGGATTCAGGGTGCATAAGCAACTTGGATCCGCTCTCAGGGCTTGCGGGAAAGGACTTATCATCCGTTCCCGGAGCTCGCTCCTTGTTCAGCAATGGACAGCCCCGCCATTGAATTCTGCCGCCCCTCAGAAGGCGGTAAGTTATCAGTTGGCGGAGGAGCCCAGCGGCCATTGGCTGCTGAAAGTCCTCTCTGTTGCCCCGGGCCCTTGAAAGCCTGGGATTACGACGTTGGGGCAAGCAGGCGTGTCGCATGATAAACGACACGGAAAGCCACCCTTCGGGGAGCTTGGTCACGGGTCCTCCTAAAAGGATGCCTGACCTTATTGGTGCGGCCGGTCGAGTCTTTGGATTCCTGGCCGCACCAAATTTTTACAATGTGCAAGAGCGGCGTCCGCCCTAAGAGACGTCAAGCCAGAAGATGGATAGAGGCTCCCGTCCTCTATCCAAAATAGCTGAATTAAGCATGGGAGGTAACAGAAGAATTGATCACTCTTTTGGCCAAGCTGGTAACCCCAACCTCAATGATCAACAAAAGTTCACTAAACAAATAAAGACCTGCTCGGTCCAGTCCTTTAGAAAGGCGAGAGCACAAGGCATGTCACTGCCTGGAATAGGACACAAAAATATGGATATCTATAATATTCTTGAGACGCTCATTCTGATCAGTCAGTTGATTTGTCTCTTTGGGGGAGCTGGATTGCTGGGATGGTTGTTTGTTGGATCTCTGAGCACCTGGGGACATAACTCGCCCCTTCAGTTCGTTGTCCGGTTGGTGGCTGGATTCATTGCATTATGTTCCTTTGGGGCCATGATGTCGTTGGAGATCGCGGCCCAGACAAAAAAACTGGTCGCCCTTCATGTCAATGGAGCGGAGGCCGGAATGGCCCTTTTGGCAACATTCATCTTCTACTGCTTTGCTGTGGGGGTGGATAAATTCTTCGCCCAAAAAGGGGGTGCGAAATGAGTCACTCAATCGTGCAGGCCATGGGGCTTATTGGCAACGCAGTCTTCTTGTGGGTCGCCACCCTGGTGGTGACGCTGGGGGCCCTAATCCAGCTCCGCTCCATCTGCGTCCAGAAGCGGCCAGCCGTGCGGGGTGGTCATCTCATTATATTCCTCGTGCTCCTGCTTGCGCAGGTCGGGCTGGGGTTTGATATCCATGACTGGATCATGGAATTCCGGAGCTCCCCGCTATCGTGGGGACAGCTGGGGATGGGTGTCCTTACATTCGGGAGCCTTATGATGCTTGCCACAATGCTCCTGGCCGTCTTATTTGATTGGCTGCGTAAGCCAATCAAGTGACAATAAAGTGACCTGGGCCCTGAGCAATTAGGCCTTAAACTGCTCCCCACTCCGCCAAGGTGATCGGCGGCCCCTTTTGGCGATGCCCTGCTGGGCGCGAGATGATAGCCTCGCCCGGAGTTGGATTCTTCGTGTCGCCTCCAGATTTCTCCGCAAGGAGCTGCTGAATCGGTGGCCCCTAATGGGGCGAGTAATTCTCGCCACCCCATTCTTTCTTGATCTTTTTCTCAAGGATCTCCAAGATTCCTCCACAAATTTAATGGGCCTGAACAGATTCGACTTTGTGATCGAGTTTTGAGCAGCACACCGTGGACGCTCGTTGGCCGCGTAAAACACCGAGCAAACGCTTAAATGCTAACCGCATAATCAGCAAAGTGAGCAACGTCGTCCGTGGGGTGTTCGCATCCTTCGAGGCCCCGACGCTCGCCTTGGCAGCCTAATCGCTGTCGCGTCCTCTCTCGGACATCCACTAAGAGAGAATGACGACACCAGTGGGTCGATGGCGGTGGTTCCGCTCGTTACTTCTCCAGGGCCGCAGCTCAGGGGATACGAATCCGACACAGCTAGTCAGCTTACTGGCCGGATTCTAAATCGAGAGCGGACTAAGTGTGTAGAAGCTTGAAGCGGAATAACAAAGGACCAGGCTTGCAAATGCCTGCAGGTCCACCATTTCGTCTGCCGTCGCCGAGAGAGCGAACACGGCGACGGCGCTGATGGGAGGGATGGTCCTGAAAACATCCCTCCCATTTCCCCTTTCGATCCTCCCATTGGATCAGGCTCGGACGCTGCCCGAGAACTCCAAGCAGCAATTAGACAGATATGACAACTAAATCCCTCCGCCCCCGGCGGATCCTCCATCACCTGTGGGAACTGGCTACCAACTGGCTGCGGAACACCGCACGCAAGCTGGGGCTCACTGCCCGACAGACACTAGCCCTCCCTGGGGTCCGCGATCAATTCCATGTCGCCAAAAGATGGCGGCGCGGCACCCCGGGTCTCTGCGGCAAGTGTCGCCAGATTCTGGAAGGCTACGCGGCATGGTCGGGAATCAATCCCCGCCCCAGCCAAAAAGCTCTCGCGGCCCAGGCCTGCCGCAAGGCAGCTCTTAGCAAGGAGGTGGCGGCATGATTGCTATAGTCTCCCCCGCCTCTGTGATGACCGCCCCCGTGGAATTCATTGGCCATTCCTCCACCTGCCAAGGCAGGCTGGCGGCATACGAAAAACGGGCGGGCCTTAAGTCCACACGCTATATGGTAATGCCTGATGGAAGCATCTTAGTGCCCCGGCTCCCCGCCGGGGAAGCCGATGAGTATCGCCACTAACCCCTCGGGTCCTGTCCCCCGGTCGCTGGGGGGACAGGGCAAATATGGCAAAACGCAGATTAAATAGAATGAGCCTGTCCGAACTAAATATCGCCCTCAAGCAGGCGATCCGGGACGGGCAGGTTCATGAATGGGCGCCGAATTGCTTCAACCCCATTTCAGATTATGGTCGCACCCTGCTTGTCAGGCGAGACCATCTCCTGCATGGCCGGCCTAGTGTCGACCACTAATCCAAAATGGAAAGCCGCTCGGGTCCCGCAAGGGGCCCGAGCAGGCGACTACGTTTTGATGGAATCCTTAGGGTTCTGTCTTAACGTAGTCGCCTCCTCCCTATGGCTCTTGAGCCTGGAGGGACTTTTTCTTATCCATCAATCGACTGTATCCAAATAATCCAATAATTATAATGAACATCCTAACACTCAATCAACTCAAGGAAGCCCAGGTGGGCGATACTCTTTGCGACGCACATTACGGCATTCAGGTCGAACCTGAGACAAATTGCGGTCATGCCACTTAACATAACAGAGATCGGGCTGGAGCTCGCCAAAAGCATCCTGATCGACGTCGAGAACAGGATTCGGAAGGACCGCCATTACCGCCATTACTGCAATAAAATGCTGTGGGTGGTTGATCGCGACATCGATGGACGACTGACCTGCGTTTATACCTGGGACGACCGCTATGCCAAGATCGTCACCTTCGGATTCCGTTGCTGACTTAAAGCTCTGGGGCCAAGTCCAATGGGTCTGTCTCTGCAGCGGAGATCAGCGAGCTGGGCTGCGCTACTCATTTTCTTCCAATTTATCGGATGGAAATAAGCTATGGGCAGATCAAGACATCAGTGCCTGGGCCGTTGCCGCCAGTGATTCCTGTGTCGTCCATGGAAGGGCCGCCACCTGCTTGAGCAGGAGGGCGGACTGTTCTTGGACGTAGTCAGTTACCACTTGGGCATGCTCGGTGGTGGCGACTTCTTGTTGGCGGCGGTCGGCACGATAGTCGGAGCCATGATAGCGTTCTGGCATGTCGGCAAACTCCAATCCCTTGGGGGATTTGACGAAGCCATCCTGGTCCAGGATGACGCCTACATAACGGCGGACATCCGGGCCCCAGGGATGAGGCTTCTCGTCTGCCAGCCCAATCTCCTTGATCGCCCAGGCCATCTCGGCTGGCAGCAGGGGGTCGGATTGATCCAGGGGATTCTCGGCCCCGCTGAGGGTAGCGGAGATGGCATAGAAGGCAACCCAGTCGTTATAAAACTGGCTGGTCGAAACGGCCGTGATGATTGCTTGAATCTTTGAGAAGTTGATCCCGGGGATCTCGACACCGAAGTCGTCCTGAAACTCCAACGCCAAGGCTTCGGGCTCCATCTCATGGATCTCGCGTTCCCCGTAGAGCCGTACAGCGATGGCATAGAGGACAGTCCCCAAGGTAAAGGGGTGACTCACGATAGGAAGCAAGGCGGCCCGCTCCCGGGATTCGAGGGGGTTGCCCATTATTCGAGATATTGATTGAGCAGATTGGCTTCCTCGACAGGAAGTCCCGCCAAGCGTTCCAGATCCAGCCCGCCCTCTTTTGTCAGAAAAGAGGCAGCTTTTTCTTCCCCGAGCGCAGCAACCATCCCCTCAAAGAAGCGCCTTTCGCGGCCTTCCCAGGAAGCCAGAGGGAAGCTGCGGGTCCCGATCACAATCTCGGGCTCTGCCTGTTTGGGGATAAGCGAATAGACGGCGCGGTGGGGGTCCAAGATCCGGCCCCCATAAAACTTGGAAAGAGAATGTTCCCTGTCGATCGAATCCAGGGCGGCCACTTTGTCTGCAGTGGCGACTATTTCTCCTAGGAACTTCAGAGCCGCGGCACTCTTGAAGGTGTCAGGGATCAGGCTGGCCCTCAGGGCGGCCTGTTGGCAGTAGATGGCAGTATCGTGCTGGGCGGCTCCAGCAAACTTGCGCAGATCTTCCGGACAATCACAGCCATTACCTTCGGCGGCTTCCATTAAGGAAGCAGCAACCTTTTGGCGGGACTCACAAGGAACGTCCTTCCACCATTCACCCAGAAAGCGGTCCACGGCCTGTTGGGCCGCCGACTTGCCGGACCCCCGCAAACTGGCGACCGTTGGGGTATTGAGCGCAATTTCAAAGGCCGCAACCTTCTCCTCGCCGGCCATCTTCTCGGTGGTGCCAGTCAAAATGGAGGCGACGTGTTGGCGAAGTCCGGACATTTCATTGCTAATTCCAAAAAGCTCAGCCTGCTTTTCGACGCGATCCAGGACAGCGGCAGCCTGCTTATCTTGGGGCTGCGCATAGCAATAGGCTGCCGATATCCAGGTGTGCGCCCGATCATGAATCGGGAAGGCACGGGAGATCGGGTCAGCAAAGGCTGAATCCGGCAAATCGCGCAAGGTATCAGAGTCTTCATAGGCCCCTTCCTTGACAAATCCAGGGAGGGGTTGGGTATGAAAAAGCTTGGCAAATAGGTGTCCGAAGTCAGAATAGAAGTCCATGGCGGTTTTGTTTGCCGCGATTCTATGCAACCCGAACCCTCGAAACAAGCTCAAAAACTTCCACCGGCCCTCTGTTCTCTGGAGAAAAGTCTCTCGAAGAGGATACGGAGTGCGATCGCTCATATTCCTCTTGAGTCCCGCCAGGACTTTCTGGTGTTGGTGACGGGACAAAAATATGCCCTTCCGTTCCCTACCTTTCTCAAGTGTCCAGTCTGCCAGGACATCACTCTGCGCTCCATCGAGACCCCGGGAACCTTTCTGTTTCACTGTCGCCGATGTGGCACAATCCTCACCCCCTTGGAGCTGACTTGTCGCGCCCTCCATCTCTCTGTGGAGGAGGGTGTTGGTTGTCTATTGAAGCTCCCAGGGCAACGGTTTTGCTTCGATTCAGCAACTATTCAAAACTTGAAGCTCCGAGAGGAACTGCTGGCTCTTCTTGACGAGGCTCGCCCCCAATACGTCTCCCGGGTGCTCAAAGGAGAGGAGCCCCATCGTTTTGGGGATTGGGGATGGAGCTGCATGGAGGGCGTCCAGAATTATCCGCTCGTCCATGCCTGCCTTGGACAATACGTCTCAGCCCCCGCCGTCTGTCTTCGAGTATTCCGCTCCATCACAGGCCAGGTCGCCCAGGTCCACATCTATTCCACCACAAGACCAGGAGCCATTAAGCTCACCTTTCGGTTTCTCTTGGAACCAGGAGGCCCCCTATTTGAGGTCCCCCGCTGGGCGGATTTCGAGGATTGGGGAGATCGTCTGATTGTTTGTCAGACCGAGAAGACTGCCTTGGAACTAGAGCAATCTTCCTTGAGGTGCGACCTCCTCCATACTCCAGTCCTTTTATTGAGAGAGCGTCCCGATCGCCCCTTCCTTCTTCCTTGCCGGAAGTTGGATTTTGTCATGGAGGGACAGGATGTATTTTCAGCCCTGTCTTTCCTACAGCCAAACCGCTCCCTCTTGCGCATCCGCGATGCTGATCATGCATTCAAGTGGCAAGAAAATGCTCAGCAAGTAGCGGAGGTCCGAAAAGTTCTTCCCAAGTCTCGGGCCGCTTGTCAGGAACTAATGGCCCATTGCTTGGCAGCTTCCTGGATGACCCCTGAAATTCTTCATTTTTTGTATTCCATCCGGAAACATCCAGCGACCAGCTTTTCTCCGGCATTCCATTCCATGAATCATCGCCGAATCGTGTTGGAAGGACCTCAGCTGGGAATATTTCGAGGACGCTATGTCATGTTTAGACCCCGAGTGTCCTGTTCATGTCTCCCGCTTTCCAATTTTTATATCCAGATCATCTCGGGTCAATACTTGGAAACAAAGCCTTTCTGGGCCAGCCTTTTCTTGGGCGAATACTGTGAGCGCATAGATTTGGCCCCCTGGCTGGAAAAATATTTGATGAGTAATGAGTCCTTCACGGGCAGAGACTGCTGGAATGACTTCACGGACCTGCTCCATGAGATCCGTCCCCGCAGTCTTTTCCTTAATCAAAAATTCTGGCACCTCCTTCCCAGGATGATCCAAGCATTTCAACCCGACGAATGTCTTCCTCATCCCTATGAGGGCGGCAGCGTCCAACAATCCCTTATATCTGATGCAATTTGAAGAATTTTCTGAAGAGTGGCCCGCCTGCCCAAAATGTCGGAAAAAGGAGCTGCTGATTGGAGGGCGCTATTGTGCCTGCATCAACTGCGGCTTCCTTGGAAATATCTCCGAGGTCGCCTCCACCCGGCTTCTTCGCTTTGTAAGGGCCAAGATTTCTGGCCGGGTTGCGGGACATCGCGGCGTTGTGGCCATGATTCCCGGTTGCAACGAGCTTATCGGTGAGCGCCTGGAGATTCTTCAGGAGTGTGCCAGCCGGCTGGCTCACACCGTCGCCTTTGATTCATATTTGGCCATTGCTGAAACCACGCTCCCGCAGTCGGGTGAGATTCTCCCCACAGCCATCTTGAATGAAAGTGCCGAAATGTCTTCGGCGGAAATCCATGCCCTCGAGGAAGGAGAAGATAGGCGTCTCTCCTTGCGGGCGCTTTGTCGAGATACAGCTGCCGTCTTGCGCCGTGATAAAGAGGGGCGCACGGTGGTGGATGTCCATTGCTACAATTCTCCCGGACAATCGTTTATTCGAGGCAATTCGGACTTTCCCGCTCCTGCCCAAAACTTATTGGGACGCCCCTCTCCCCCCTTCCTTATTTGGCAGCCCTTAGATTGGAGCATCGTGGAGATCGTGGCTCGTCGCAAACAGCCCCGCTATCTGGCTATCCTTGAGGTCTCCAGCGACATCAATCTGACCTTTTGTGCTGTCGAGGATATGGATGGCGCGCCCCTTGTCCGAGTCTCCATTCGGGAGCCATGGTCAGTGGATCAGTCGGATGTTCGGGATTATCCCGTTGATTCCATCGAAGAAGGGGTGGAGCTGCTTCGGGGAAAATTTCAATCCTCGTTGGCTGCTGCACTCCAGGCAGGAGAGGTGATCGTGCAATTCCAGGCCGAATGGCCCGAAGGGGTGGACAGCTTTAAGTTGCTGCGTGACATCCGCAAAGCCCTTTTCTGGGCCGATTATGCCGAGGTGCGCCAGAAGTTCTGACAGGATCTTAGCGGCTGATCTCAAAGGTGGAGAGGGCGGAGGAATCACTACCCCCGCCTTCTTCTCCTGCGACCTCCACGAAGCGGGAGTTCAGGGAGCCATGGGGAGTCATTCCTATCAGGGCCGGCAAATCAATCCCTGATCCCAGGGCGCAAATAAAGACCGCGTAGCCCAAGGCATGGAGGAAGTCGTCGGGACGTTGGCTGTAGCGGCAATAGCGACGATTACGGGCCCCATTGGGTGCCTCGATTTCTTCAACGAAGGTGGCCGTCAGGTCGTGAGAGAAGGTCTCAAACCATTCCCCGGCAGGAAAGAGCAGCTTGCCTTCCCGGATCAGCGTGTAGACAATATAGATCAGGGTAGTGCGGTCCACCACGAAGTGGTTGTTTTCCAGTGCTTGGTAAAAATTCTTCTTGGTCCCATAACCGATGGAGGCTGTTTTAATCCCGGCAGCCCGCTGAAGGTTGCGGTTTTGCACCCCGCCCACAAAGCCCACGTCTGCTCCGATGCCATAGAGCTGTCCTTGCCCAATCCGTTGGAAGAATCCAGCCAAAGGAAGATGGCGCTCATTCTCTACGACCCCCGTGGGGCGGGTGGCGCCCAGGCAATGGAATTTTCCCTCACTGGTCCATCCCACTACGGTCCCCACCGTAAAGCTGACTATCTCAGCGCCGCCCCAGTCAGCTCCCCCCGCCAGTGACAGATAGTTGCTGGTGCGGGTCTGGGAGCTGGCGGAAATGGGGAGAATGGAGGCTGCCGCGACCTCCGCGGGAGTAATGGGGCGTCCGCCCTGATCGCTCGAGATCCCCAAGACTTCCTGAAGAAACTTAGATTCACTGTAACGGGAAACTCCATGCAGTTTGTTGTAAATAGTGTCGATGTAACGACCATGAGGCAATAAGAGATCCTTGACGATCGTTGCGGGGATGTGGCGCCCCCGAAACTCCTTTGCTCGTTCGGGGTGGCGCGAAACCCACTCACCGCGAGTTACGTCGATCAGTCGGGAGCATTGAGGACAGGAAATTCCCTGCTTTTGGATCATCGAGATGGCGTGATGTTCGCGGTCCGGTATGACCCATAGGCCGCATCCGCACCGCATGTGCCACTCATCCATAGAGCTCTCATCAAAGAGCGTTTGGATCGTATTGTCCATGGTGCGGGCTGTACCAAAATAGCTCTCCCATCGGAATTCCGAATTCTTCAATGTCTCCTGAGCCATGGGGATAAAATCCCGATTGAGGTCCTGGCACTCATCGAACACCAACGAATCAATCTTGATCCCGATCGCATTAGCGGCCGAGTTATATAGCGAAGCTGCATGAAAATGAGATCCCGTCAGGAAACTCTTGGCATTGACATTGTTGACGCAGTCCCGATCCACAATGGGCCAGGGAAGGCGGCAATTTTTAATGAAGGGAGCAAAGTGGACTTGATGGAGTCGCTGCGTATAGATGGCGAGGGGCGCAAGATACATGATATCAAAATGCTGCCTCCAGATGAGATTCATCAGCATGGATGCTGCGGCCGATGAAGTTTTTCCCGTCTGTCTTCCGCATAAAGAAATTTCGCGCTGGGCCTCCCTTTGCTTTCGGAAGAGGGGAGAAAACATCGGGCGCCTGTTGGCTACGTCCATGGGGTGCCCCTGAAATGTCAGGGTCTGGGGAAGCAGCTCCAAAAAGTCCAATCCCTGACTGAAATGTCGAACAAGCTGCGCCGCCTCCTTGGGAGATACGGGGCGCTTGGCTAAAATTTTTGCTTGAATTTGCTGGAGGTCGGGAGTCATCGGATCACAAACGATTCGCAGGATACCAGATCCCATCAAGAAGGAAACTAAAAAGGATAACTACAATGAGGACATCTAATGCGATGAACAAAATAGCAGCCAACTCTCCTCCAATCCGTCACGCCCTCAGGGTGGGAGGAATAGTGGGAGATCTACTCCTGGCTCCCGCCAGGAGGGCTGCCCGGACTTCCGTCAAGCGGCAACCCACTTATGATGAGTGGCTGGCCGGAGGACCTCGTCCCGACTTTTTGTTCTAACCAGCCAGTGGGGTGGAGGCGCCGTTGTGCGGCCGCTCCACCCCGCTTATTGCCTTTGAAACACAGTCACGATACAATTGCTCCATGTCCACCACTCAATCCAAGTCCTCCCAGATCTTCCTCAAGAAACTTAAGAGGGTGCCCATCAAGATATCTCGCTTCACCCCTTCACGGTCCCTCGTGGATCAGAAAAAACCCACGGCCCCCGAAAAGGCTGCCTCTATTTCGCAATGATTATCGCTTTTGGTTTTGTTCTTCTGATTTGTGTCAGTTGGTTGCTGGTTCTGCAGAGCAGGGCCGCCCAGCACTTGGCGGATCACAATCGCAAAAACAAGGAATCTTTCCCGCCACCCCTCCGGCACCTCGACTTTGAAATCGAGGATCCATCTCGGCCCCCGGAACTCGAGGATCGCCATGAATGAGGACGCCTGTCTTTTGTTTCTCGCGGTCCTCTGTCTTCTTGTTATTTGGGGGATTCGGCACATCAAAATTCTCAAATGTCTACGAAACAATGAGCAATCAAAAAAATCAAAACAGTGACGCCTTAGGGATATGCTGTCTCTTGGGGCTCTTCTTGGTCTTTGTGTCCAGTGGCTCTCTGCTTCCTGGACTTTTCTTCTTGGGCGCCATCTTCTTTGGTCTCCCTTATCTATGGATCCATGTGATCTGTAAGACCTTCGATGGCGGGGTTCAAAGATTTCTCTTCTTAGTTGCCGCCCTTTTTATTATCTGCTGCTTCACTAACCTGCTTGGTCGCCACTAAAATGAGCCCCTTTCCTTATTTTCCTTGGCTGTTCCTTTTTGTCTGGCTAGTCCTGGTGCCTTCGTCCTGTTCGGTCGTGGTCAGTGATATCGCCGAAGAGCGCCTTTTTGCTGGAATCACGAGCTGGATAGATGCCCGCTACCGCGGACGTCTGCCGGCCTATCTGGTTCGCTGCCCCATCTGCCTGAGTCATTGGGCGATATTTTGCGCGGCCCTATTTCTGGCGGAGCCCCTTTGGGAAGTGGCGGGCGGGATTGTCTGTGGTGGAGTAATCCAGCAGACCTTCCTTACGGGAGTCTTGATCTTTGCTGCCATCCGGTCCACAATAGCCTTCCATGTCCACTGAATCCGCAGAACCCATTGCTATTGAGCGACTTCTTGATTGTAAGGAGCTCAAAATTACCCGAAACGACGGCTCCTTACTTGTTTTTGAAGTCCAGGCCATCACTTTTGATCAGTCCGGTCACTCTTGTCCCGTCCTTCTGGAAATCTCCGTTCGTCAATTTCGGGGTAACCTACGGATTGATGACGCGACCCAAATCCAGGTCCTTGCGGGATCCGGAGATGTCCCTCGCGCCTGGACTCCGGAGCATCTGGCCAGCACGCTGGACCAATTCCTGCTTTATGAGCGGTCCCTTAGGGGCATGAGTGAAGTTGCTCCTCGCCCCCTTGAGCCTGACGAAGAATCCATTTCCCAGCGAATCATCGAGGCCGCCAACACCTTTGATCAAGAGCATTTCGTCGAGCGGGGAGATCTTTCCCAGCTTCCCGATTTTATTAGCCTCTGCTTGTCTCATTACCTTCAACTCCATATCGACCATGCCTGAACCTGAAACAAAAACTGCCCCGGCCCCTGCGGCGCCGGCCACCCCCCTTCCCGGATCTCCCGCGACCCTGATCGGAAATCCGCTCTCTCCAGAGGGGATTCCTATTGCCCCAGATAAATGGGCTTCTCAGCGCGCCGTCGCCGAAGTCATTGCCCAACAGATCCATGCCTCCTTGGACCCCTCCTTGCGTCAACGCAAGATTTTGGGTGCCGCCCTCATTGTGGTGGTTGATAATGAATTCCAATCCCTGAATCTTATGTTGCATCCCATTCCCGCCAATCCCACTCCAGAGCAGGAACGGGTCGGGAAAACCCTCCAGGCCGTCGGGACCATGCTGATGATGAATAAAGCCGAGATTCTAATCGAAAAGGCTCGGGAATTCTTTAACAACCTTTTCAATAATGTGGCTGCCAAGTAATCGTTTTTCATAATCCGTAATCAAAATTCATGAGCGAATCTGGACTCAAGGTCTCTATTAAAAGCCTACTACTCCCCTACATCTGCGCCCAGGTTCCTGTCATCCTGGCTTTTACCAAAAACGAGGAGGAACACTTCCTGAACGGGGAACTTTCCGTTTTGGAGCGGATGAGTCCGGCCCGTCCTATCTATCGCTACGACATCTCCAATAAGCTCCTGCAGTTTGGAACCGAGAATGTGGCCCGTCTAGGCAGCCCTGTGCAAGTCATTGAATGGTTCTCTCAACTTCCTCCATTGGATCCTCTGTCGGCCCAGGCCGCTCAGTCCTCCGCCAACGCTGAAGGAGTGAATGATCTCTTGGAAATTGGACCCGGGGAGCGTGGAATCCTGTTCTTGATGGATACCTTATTCTTCATGCAGGACAATCAAAATACCGGACATTCCAATGCTCAATTGGGGCGCGCCATCAAGACAGCCATCCCCGCCCTCCTCAAGACCAAGCGCACCCTGGTGATCGTGGGGAACCGGACAGCCATGCCTCCTGAGTTGGACGGCCTGGTTTCGGTGGTACACTACCCCCTCCCTGACTTGGACATGTGCCGCCAGTTGACTCGCTGGGCCTGCAATTGGATTCCTCCAGTTGTCGGAGAGATGGGGGACAAAACCCGTGTCACCCTCACGGATGACGAAGAGGTGGAGGTCGCTTCCTTGTTGCTGGGTTTCCGTAGGACCGAAGCTGAGAATATTCTGGCCCGTGCCGCCCAAGAAAATGGACGTGCTCGTGCCGTCAATCCCGCGATCAAGCCTGGATTTGATCTTGAATTGATCCGGCAGGCCAAGATCGAGGTGGTAAGCAAGTCTGCTGCCCTCCAGATCACCATCCCCCGTTCGCGCGACCAGGAGGCCCCGGCCTCCTCTCTGATTGGAGGGGCGGGAGCTCTCAAGGAATGGTTTGCGGTCCGCCGCGAACTCTTCTATGAGGAAGCTCGCTCTGAGGGAATCCTCTGCCCCAAGGGCGCCATCCTGGTCGGGATGGGAGGAACAGGTAAGGACTGGGCGGTAGAGAATCTGGCCCAGGACATGGGATGGACAACCCTCTTTGGAGATTTTGGAGCCGCCAAGGGATCACTTCAAGGACAGAGCCATCGGCAATTCCGCGATATCCTTGAGACTGCTGAAATGCAGGCCCCCTGTCATCTCATTATCTCGGAAATCGAGAAGATGCTGGCAGGCGCAATGAGTGGCTCCAGCCACCTATCCGACGGTGGAACCAATGCCGAGTGCTACGCCACCTTCCTGAATTGGATGCAGCGGAAGACCAAACCCATCTTCGTGTGGGGCTTGACCAACTCGATCACCTCGGTTGCCCAGCCGCTCTTGAGGGCGGGTCGATGGGATAAGATTTGGTTCATGGACCTGCCGGAAACCTGGGAGCGCGAGGAAATTTTCCGTATCCACCTAGAAAAGGCGGGCTGGCCCGCCGAAAAATACGAGATCGACCTGATCTGCCTGGCCGAGCGTTCGGCGGGCTATACCGGTGCCGAGATCGAGCGGGTGGTCCAGGAAGGCATCATCCTCAAGTTTATTCGGGACGGTCGGGGAAAAAGCTTCCCCATCAAGACCGAACATTTCCTGGAAGCCCTCTCTACTATTCCTTCCACTCAAAAAATGCGGGGCCAGGAAGTGGAAGCTCTTCGACAATACGCCCTGGATGGAAATATCCAACGTGCCAACAGTCCCGACCCAAGCAAGTCCGTCGCTCGATCCGGCAAAAAGATCGGCAAAAAAATCATCGCAACTCTCTAAAATTATGAGCCATCAAATCAAACAAGTAGGCAAAGTCGCCCTCACAGATCTCCATCTACTCTCCCAGGCATGTGCCTGTGTGCGGGTCCCAGAACTCAAAACCGCCCTCAAGCTCGATATGAAGCAAAAGAAGGCGCGTTATTATAATGGCGCCCTCGATGCATGCGACGGCGTTATCACCTTCGGGCGCCCCCTGGATCAGCAAGAAAAGAACAGCTGGTATGAAATTGCCCTCCGCCGCGAGCAGGTCAAGAATGCACAAGATGAGTCCGTGGAGGGCTATGGCCTCTACTGCGACACCCACGGGACCGATCGGACCATCACAGATCGCGTTTCTCGCATTTTCCAGGCCTATCGAGTCGAGGAACTCAAGCAGGTCGGACAGAGCGTCGGGATGGTCACTGTTGAAGAAGTGGTGGGCCGTCCCGGCTGGACCGCTGTCCACACCGACATCCCCTAACCGCCCCAATCACCATCATGAAACGCGTCACTATTTTGGTCGGCCCCGGCGGCGAAACCGCTGAAACAACTACCGAGGGATTCACTGGACAAGAATGTCAACGGGCCTCTGCGCCCTTCGAGAAGGTTCTCGGGAAAATTATCTCCGACGAGCCGACCGCCGAGATGTTTGCTGGGCCCGCCCAGCAGCAAGTTCATCAACACTAATTCGAATCCAACTCCGGGCCAGCCCCACAAAGGGCTGGCCCCTTTTTTATGTCCGAACGTCTAACGATCTTGGTGGGGCCCGCCGACACAAATGCTGCAGTCCCCTTGGAATATCTACACACAGAATTACTTGATACCCGGCCGTTTGGCCACAAGGAAGCTCCCCGAGTTTCCGATGTCGAATTCGATCCGGAGACCCAGGAGTGGGTCGCCCGGCTCCTGGATGGCTGCGAGATCGCTCGGGATGTTTCTCGCGATCAAGTCATCCGCGCAGAGCGCCGCATCATCACTGACATGGCGATGCGGGGAGAAAAAATCTTAACAAAAGAATCCACCCATGGAAACTGAACAATCAATTGCCCCTGCACTTTTCAAAAACGCCAGTCTGCTGGATTTCCAATTCCCCCAATGGAGTGGCATGACTACTCCAAAGGATGCGGATCTGGAGATCACTGGAGTCACTAATGTTGATTCCGACTTTTTCAAGAAGGGGACGATCCAGCTTATCGACAAGGAAGCCATGCAGCCCTTTGTCCAACTCAAGAATCGCTGCGTCCATCTTCTGGACCACCTGATGGATGCCCCAATCGGGCGCACTAAATTCGTCAATAATGACGATTTTCGGGAACGAATTCGCCCGGCCCTCGTAAAGGCACGGGAAGAATTCTCCCAAATGCTTGAGATCTTTTGTTCGGTCACCTATCCACAGAACCGACAGGCGCGCATCGACCGCTTCAATCAAGCACATCCCGAATGGTCTGGACGACTGGACGACTATTTCCCGTCGACTCAGGAGATCCGCGAGAAATTTGATTTCTCTTGGGGGCTGGTCAAAATCAGCGACGTCGACGCCCTGGATGCCGTGATGGCCGAGGAGGCTTCTGAGATGCGTGAAAAGATGAAATCCTTTGCGGTCGATCTGGCCGCCAATTTCCGCAAGTCCGCAGTCCAGGCCGCCCTGGCTTTCCGAAGAGGCATCGATCGCGCAAAGAACCAGGTGGACTCCCGTGCAGTGGGAGCTTTCCGGGATTTCCTTGGGCGGCTGGACCGGGAAGATTTTCTGGGAGACGTCCAGATGAAGGAGTTGCTCAACTCCATGAAGGCGCGGGTCTTCAGTGTGGATCAGTGGCGGGTGGACGACCAATCCTCCATGGAGGAGATCCGTCGCTACCTCGATGAGGTCGTCACTCTGGGACAAAACGAGGGAGATGCCGCGGCGGTCGCGGTCAACTATATCCGCCGGGTCTCCAGCGAGGAGACTGTGGGCGAAATCTCCATGGAGACCCAGATATCTCTGGATCGGGAAACAGAACACCCTTCTGTCTCGTCTCACCCGTCCGATCCCTTAATGAGTCCCTCCTTGGAAAGGATGGGATGACGTGGGTTACTTTGTCTCCTTTATCCCAAAGAAAACCTGGAGGAGTTTTGGGCAAAGAAATCTCAATGACTTGAGGATGATCATTGCCAAGATCCAGCAGGGATTTCCAGAGGCCGAGGAAAGACAGGATCGTTGGAGCCTGGAGGTTGTGGAGTTAGGAAAACGTATGCTGGACGGCGCTGAACTCCGGGTCATTCTGGCTCCCGACGCAGACCTCAAGGAGCGCCAGCGTTCCCTCCTGCGCGATCTCGGACGTCTACCGCTTCATCGCAGCGCCCATGGCTTTATTCCGGGACGCTCCGCTCTGACCTGCGCCAAGGCCCATACTGAATATTGGGGCAATCAGTCTGACAATCTGGTGATTCTCAATATGGATGCCAAAAACTTTTTTCATTCCGTCACCGAACAACACGTCCGGGTCGCTCTGGGAAAACATGGTATCCTTCCTGGCCTGACCAACCAGATCGTTGATCTCTGTATGGTCCGCCCCTCCCCTGAGTTGGGAGATGCGGTCCTCAGGGGGTTGATTCGGTTGTTGGCCCAGAGGTCCGTCGGCGATCCTCAACGCATCATTCCGGAGGGGTTCTGGAATCGTCCGGGATCTCATCTGGTCGCACGTGCGCTGGTCGAGGGATTCCTGGGAATTGGGGCAGCCGTCGCAGATGACAACGGCTTTCTTCCCCAAGGAGCGCCCACGAGTCCCCATCTTTCCAATTTGATGATGAAAATTGTCGATTATCGATTGGAGGCCATGGCCAAGGCGTTTGGTGGATTTTATACCCGCTATGTCGATGATCTGACGATCAGCTGGGTGGCCCGCGAAAAAGGGGCCACCATTGATGGGATGTATCGCTGCACCCAGGAAGTCCTACTGGAATACGGTATCTCATTAAATCCAAAAAAGAAACGGGTGATGGGTCGTGGGGTCCGCCAAGATATTGTGGGTTATTTAATTAACAACGGAACTCCCCAGGTTCCCGGCACTTATCGGCACCGCCTAAGGGCCGCGCTCCATAACGAAAAAGTGCGGGGTTCCCTTCGCCTCAGGGAAGGAAAGCGAGCGCTTATTCCCGGAGAAGACTACAGGAGCTCGCGTCCCACCATTCATCGACAAAACGTCCTGGCAGGCTTCTTGAGCTATGTCCAGACCACCCACCCCCAGGAAGCCCTCAAGGGGCTTCAGTTGCTCCACGAACTTGCTGGCCATACTGCCCGCACAGTCCATACTGAATCCAATGCCTTCCGTATCCTCGAAGAGGAGATGGTCCGCCAAATACAATCAAATGAGACAATCGAAACATGCAGCCCGATGGGCAGCCAGGAAAGAACTATCGAACACGGAGAATAATGAGATGCAGGCGATAGCTCCCGGCAGCCAGGTGCTTATTTCCCTTCCGGCAGAACCCGGCGACCTGACCCACGAGGTTTGGGGCTGGGTTCTCGAAAAGAGAGCAGAGCCTGGCTGCTTATGGATCGTCATCGATTCGGACTCCGGAATTGTGCTGCATCGCAATCCCCGGTATGCCAACAATTCTGTCGTCAAAGTGGAGAGCCAGGCTATCCAGGCCATCATCTTGCGGGACCCAGCGGGACCTGTTCTCCTGATTTCTTGTGCCGAAGAGGATGACACAATTTTGGAGATCCGGAGAGTGGATGGAAAGCTCTCTCCCCTGATGGTTCAGGTAGATCGCGGGACCGAGGGGGTGCTTTATCGGGTTGACCATATCGGCAACGAATCTTGCCCACTTCCGGGCTCCTATTAAGTTTTTCTAATTCTTCCTGGCACCCCTGTGGGGTGGCTGATGTTCCGTCAGCCATATTGACTGCTTCCCGTCCCGAGTGGCGGGGGATCGTTCCATTTCTGTCGAAATGAACTTCCTCGCAGGAAAAAAAGTTTTCTATACAACTTTGGCTTCAATGTTCCCGTAATCCGGGATTATTGGCGGCACCGTTTCGGTGCCAGTTTTGGTTACTTACCTACTTGGTGAGCGAAGGCTCACCAGGGGCCCCCGATGCCAAGAAGGCCTCGGGGATCAGCCCTAAAGGGCTTTCCCCTGGTCACTCCGCAAAGTTGCTGCCTAACTATCCGATTTTGGCTCGCGCAAGCGATGATCCCGTTCCGGGATTATTTTTGAAATGACGGATCCGGCGATATGTCGGACTCCTCGCTCCCGGCCTTATCCCCACCCGGCCTGCGAAACAATCCTCCATCCGGAAGCCGGACGTTCGGTTTGTTTCCTTGGACCGGTTGGAGACCGCCCGGGTCTCGTTTTGCAAAATCGTTCAAAACCCTTATCTTAAATCCCATGCTGAAGAAGAAAAAATCCTCCCACTTTCTCGGCGTCCATTGGGACTCCAAAAAGAAGGGATGGAGGTGTCAAGTCAGGGCAGCTGGCTTCCATCGGCTCTACCGAACCGAAATGGAGGCGGCCGTCCATTACAATGAGGTGGCCCGGGCCACCTGGCCGGATCTTCGGGCGGAACCCCTTTCCTCGAAGCTGATCAACAACCCTTGGGATGTGCGTGAAAACATCGGCGATATCGAGCTGCCCGACGGTCGTTTTTATCGTCTCGACATCGACGCCACCTCTTTCGCTGTCATCGATCGCAGCGAAGCCCTATATACTCGGCTCAAGGATCTTGAATGGTTCATGAAGGATGGATTTGCCTGGGTGATCATCAAGTATGACCCGGATCTCAAATGCTTCGAATATCGGGGCATGCACGAACTCCTCCACTGTGGCCCCTGCGATCACGACAACGGGGATCGGCTGGATAACCGAAGGAGCAACCTGGTCGAACCTGGGACAGCCCGTTGTGGCCATCCCTACCGCCCCCTGATGGACCTTCGAAGAGGCCGATCGAATAGCCGCTATCTCGAAAAGCTTTACTTGAGGCGATTGGCGGATTTCCTGGATTGGCGCCAAAAAGTGAAGGATCGGAAAGATGTGGGATGTGGATGTCCCGACGATCCCCGGCTGGACGAACGGTTCAGACCGGTTCTGACCAACCTCAATAGTTGATTTCCAAAAAGGTGGGCGAGGAGGGCGAAGCCCGACCGAGCCCCTTAGAAAAAGCGAGCGTAGCGGGGAATCAAAGCCAGCGACGAGCGCGCAGCGCGAGGCCGAGCGAAGCGAGGCAGCTGGCTGTAGAACCCCGCCGCGCTCGCGAGGCCGGGGTCTTGGGCGAAATCTCTATCCCTGTTTCGGATAAATGTTCCACGGAATCACCCCCGACCAACGGGAGGGGGGACGCCCGAAGGGCTCCCCTTTTTGGAGAGTCCGAGAACCTTTTATAGAAAAACCACCGAATTGCACCACCAAAAAACCCCTTTTTTCAAATTTGCACCACCATTTGCACCACCATCTGCACCACCATTTGCACCACCAAATCCTCTCACAGATGAGAATTGCACCACCAAATCCTCTCATGGATGAGAATTGCACCACCAAATTTTAAAGAAAAACAAGTCATTTGTGTAAGTGCCACTGCTCGACTTAGTTATGCAAAAACCCAACAGCATTGTTCCACAAGACCTCAATCAATCACTTGCGTCCAAAATGAATCCACCCACTTACTGGGTCTATACTGATGGATCCGCCACAACCCACTCTACTAAGACAGGTGGCCATGCGGCCATGATCGTCGCGCCGGATGGAACCCGACACTTTGTCCTGGGGGTTTCCTGCTGGACCAAAATCAACCGCCAGGAACTGACAGCCGTTAATGAGGCCCTCCGCTACATTCGGGAAATAATCCTGGGGGGCTTTGCGGACCCCTGCAGTGTCCAGGTTGTCTCGGACTCAACCTACGTAGTCAATGGAACGACTAATCCGGATTCCCGACACGCCAATCTTGACCTTTGGGCCCAGTTCGACATACTAGCCCGCCACTTCATCATCTCGATTGTTCATATTTCCCGCAATGACGAACCCTCCCAAGCCCAGGCAGATGCCATGTGCTCACTGGCCCGCAGCGCCTTTGAGCAGTGGGTCAAAAAACTTGAGGCCGTCCCCGATTTCCAGCGGGGCTGCTTCTGCCGCACCTCCAACTGGAATCCATCCCATCATGCCGAGACAGTAGCTCACGAGCAATCACTTAAGATGCTTAAAGAAAATGAAGTTCTTAAAAAAAGAAACAGATAAATATGCGAATATTAATAACTAGCGATTGGCACTTAGGATTGAAACAATATGGATTCCCCCAGCGGCTCCGCGATTTCGCCGATGTCCTCCCGCAGATTGCCAAGATCGCGGTCGACCACAAAGTTGATCTGGTGGTCAATTGCGGGGACACATTTGAGTCCCCAGAGCCCGACCCCTATTCCACCAAGTGCTATCGGGACTTCACTCATGAGCTCTGTTTGAATCGTATCCCCTATTTGGCTCTTGTGGGAAATCATGATCTCCACGAGACCAGCGCATTCACTGGGGCCCACTGGGTTGACTCGGCCAGCGTGGATACGGCTCAGCTCTCTGGATCCATGACGCCCAGCCAGATCGCCGATCTCCTGCAAGAAAAATACCCGGACCGCAAGTATCCCCGGATTGCTGCGGCCAACTGGATGCCTGGCGACGAGGTCAAGCCTTGGCTCGACGCCATCGAGCCAGTGGATCTCCTGTTTATGCATCAATCCTGCTCGGCCTTCCTCCCTAAAATCAGCCATTCTGAACTTGAGCTTGAGTGGCTGGCCGGCAAGGCAAAGGTGGTTGGGATAGGGGACACCCACGTCAATCACATCCTGGAACTTGAAGGAACAACCATCATTTCACCTGGACCGACAGAACTCAATAAGGCCGACGAGGCCCTGGAAAAATATGTTGTCCTAGTGGACATGGGGAAGAAGGGAACCAAAACAAAGATCACCAATGTCCCCCTGAAAACCCGAAAGGCTCTGGTTTTCTCGGTTGCCTCGGAACATGAGCTCGCGGGGATCCGGCCTACTATCCTGGCAGCTATCGATCAGGACCCCCTGGTCTTGATCTCATATGATCGGACCATTGCTCGGCAGGCCCAGAATTTTCGGGCCGACCTGACCAAACAGGGAATCACGATGCTGCGTATGACTTCGGTCTCGTCGGTCTCGTTTGATCAATCCTTGGGAGCCTCCCGAGAAGAGGCTTCAGCTGATATGAATGAAATTCTGGCCGAGGATCTCAAGGGAACCGGCCTCGAGCAGGTCGCTCAAGATCTCTGGAGAAATCCGGAAAATCTGTCCGCCATCCTCCAGTCGTTGGAGGGGCGGTTACGTGATGAACAACAAGCATCCCGCAATCTTGTACCTAATTCTTAAAGTATCCCCGCCATAAATGACGAAGATTTTAACCAGAACTTAGGCCAACAAGCAAAAAGCTATCCCGATTTCAAACAATCCCGAGTTTCCTCATGAGACTTTGACTTCCCCATCTTTGGTAAGAATGCTTATTAAAGAAGAGCTTATGGTGCGTGCTGTCCACGACAGCCGTTTTCGTGTGTCTTTCCAATAAACAAAAAACAAGCCGCCCTAAAGGGCGGGTTCTAACCCAATATCATACAATGAAACCCATTCTTACCAGGATTACCCAACCCGAGCTTTATTATATCAATAACAACAAAGCAAAGATAGCTGGCCCCAACCCAGACCTCCGGGGCAATTGCA
>Ga0073936_10000891_pt1 | contig 47058 bp, 40 predicted proteins | sample AliMusrvi5mmetaG_FD_87041 | JGI IMG/M metagenome (GOLD analysis project Ga0073936, IMG submission 87041) | Freshwater lake bacterial and archeal communities from Alinen Mustajarvi, Finland, to study Microbial Dark Matter (Phase II) - Alinen... | ecosystem: Environmental > Aquatic > Freshwater >...
GGAAAGGACAAGGACAACGGCGAAGTCTGCATCTGGAGCATCCTTTGTAATAGGTGGTTTGGCGATTACCTATTTCGACAGAGTGTGCTCCATTTCTTCTTCTCATGCATAATCCGGGCTAGCAGCCTGTTGCAGAAGGCGTGTGGTCTGAACGGTTACGATTAATCATGGTGTAAAATGAGCACTGAGACTTCCGGACGGCAACGGAAGCGGAGCGGCCAGTGCAGCAGCGGGATGCTGACGCCGCCGATGCCGCGGGTGGTGAACACAGGCAGTGCGCCGGCGTGTTGCAGGCCACGTGGGTATTTCCGAGCGTAAAGTGGCAGGATGAGATTTTCGGCGAACGGCAGGCACACTTGCCCCCCGTGTGAATGCCCGGACAATTGTAAATCCACCGGGAACAGCGCGGTGGTGTCCGCATAGTCGGGCTCATGCACCAGCACGATCGTCGTCTCTTCGGGGGGTAACCCGTGCAATGCCAACATTGGCTGGGGATACACCGCGGGGAGGCGAGACCAGGCGTCATCCAACCCGACCAGCCATACATGCGCGCCGTGCGCTGGTAACGGAACCGACCGATTTCTCAACACATGGATACCGACGTGTTCCAGCGCGCGTTGCATGCGCTGGCCGTCCGTCCAATAATCGTGATTCCCTAACACCGCATACACCCCGAGCGGTGCTCGCAGATCGGCCAGCACCTTCGCGCACGGTTCCGCATCATTGGCGGACATGGCGATATAGTCGCCGGCAAGCAGGATTACGTCCGGGTGTTGTGCATTGGCGCAAGCGACGACCCGGCGGAAATACGACGGCGGGAGCCCCACCGGATAATGAAAATCCGCTAAGAGCACAATCCGCAGGCCCTCCAGCGCCGGCGGTAGGCGGTGAAGCGCGATTGGAGTCTGCGTCACGTCCAACCAGTAGGGTTCAATACAGATCGCATAAATCGCCAGCAGCGTCAGCAGACCCAGCAGGATCAGCCAGGCGCGACGCCGGCGTGGTGCGGGAGGGTGGGGGGACCGTATATTTTGCTCCATTACACTCAGCCTTCCCACATTTCCCAATAATGATGCACCGGTCCATGCCCGGCGCCTACTGGCCAGGCGTGCGTGATGGCTTGCTGTAACCAGGCGATAGCACGCTCGACGGATTCTTGAATGGTATATCTGTTTGCCATGTTTGCCGCAATAGCAGCGGAGAGCGTGCAGCCGGTACCGTGCGTGTGCGGCGTGGTTAGTCGTGGGTGGCGGAAATACGTAAGGCCGTCGCTGGTGGCCAGCACGTCTTCCAGCAAATCGCCCGTGCCATGTCCGCCTTTCAGCAGCACGGCGGGGGCTCCCAGCGCGCGCAATGCCTGCGCAGCTTCCGTCGGGTCGTGAAGCTGTCGTCGTCCGAGCAGGCGGGCGGCTTCCGGCAGGTTGGGTGTTACCAGCGTCACTCGAGGCAGCAACTCAGCGGTCAGCACGGCAATCGCGTCAGCGGGCAGCAAGGCGTCGCCACTGGTGGCGGCGAGTACCGGGTCCAGCACCACCGGACCACTGAAGGCGCGCAGGCGCTCCGCCACCACGCGGATGATGGCCGTCTGCGCGAGCATGCCGATTTTGATCGCGACAATGGGCAAATCGTCCAGCACCGCGTCAAGTTGCGCCGCCACCACTTCGACCGGCACCGCGTGCAGCGCGCGCACGCCGACGGTATTCTGCGCCGTCACCGCGGTGATCACGCTGGCACCATACACGCGATGGGCCGAAAACGTTTTTAAATCCGCCTGAATACCGGCGCCGCCACCGGAATCGCTGCCGGCAATCGTCAGTACGCAAGGATAGGCAGTCATAGCCTCATGCTAACGGATTGGGGAGAACTCCGCAAGCGACCTCCCGCTTTTCACGCATAACGTCTGATAATATATCTTATGTATAAGTTATCGAAAAGTTATTCCGCGAGTCGGCACTTTGCCGGATCCGCTTCTGCTGCAAAAGATAATTCACCGCAGAGGACGCCAAGGACGCAGAGAATAATGTCAAGTAACGGTTCAGGCACCGTTTGCGCGTGAGCGTCCCCGCGAGCACTCCGGGGGTTTCGATACGATCCTCCGTAGTCTACTCAACCTCCGGAGTGCTCGCGAGGACGCTCGCGCGCCAGGATAGCCTGAACGGTTACCCGACAACACTTCGCTACGTCCGCCGCGGTGAATCGTTTATGGCGTCAGGGTTTGCGCGCCACGTAATAAATGCGCTCGGAGCGGATGCCGGCGGGTAAAAAGGAATAGGCGTCGAAGGCGTCCAGCGTTTCAAAGCCGGTGTCGCGGAGATACGCCAGCACATCGTTGTGACGATGCGCGCGTTCCTTATGCACTTCGTGGAACCCCGTGCCATTCGGCAGGTAAAATTGCATGTCGATCGTCGAAATACGCGTGCGTTTATTGTAACTGGCCGTCCAGACATGCTTCACCCCGGCCTCCTCGTCCCACAGGTTGTCCTGGGTGAATAGATTGTGCTCAAGCGCGTATTCGCCGTTGAGATCGAAAATGAAGCCTCCACCGGGTTGCAACGCGCGGAAGACGCCGGCGAACGTCCGCTGCAATTGATGCGCGGTGAGCAGATAATTCAAACTGTCGAACAGGCAGACTGCCGCATCGAACTGCGGTGGAAAATCGAGCGCCGCAATATCACGACAAAGGAAGGTAACGTTATGTAGTAGATCTTCCTCGGCCTTTTTTCGCGCGACCGCCAACATCGGTTCGGAAAGATCCACCCCGGTGACCTGATATTTCTCGCGCGCCAGCATCAGCGCCACCGTGCCGGTGCCCGTCGCCAGTTCGAGAATCTGTTTCGGCTTCCAGCCAAAACGTTTGAAGAGCTTACGCAGATATTGCACCCATTGGCGATACGGCACTACCGACATCACCTCGTCATAATATGGCGCAATCGCATTAAACTGATCGGCAAATTGTAAGTCTTTATTCGTCATGTTACTGCTTTCGTGAAGAACGATAATTCACCGCAGAGGACGCCAAGGACGCAGAGAAATATTACAGCATACCCTCACGGCAACAGCGACGGCTGTACGCCGGTGATCTTTCCATGCAGGGTTACGCTGCCGTCATGGGTGACCGGGGTAATCTCGCTGATCAACGGCCAGCCGGACAGATCGATCACGGGATTCAACAATTCGAGCGCGTCCGTGACTTGTTTCACCGTGATAGCCGCCTGCGCCACGGTCACGTGATCGGCATGGAAATTCACCTGGCCGTTCGTCTTCGCCGCCGTCAGCTTGCCGATGGCGACGAACGGAATACGCAAGTGTGTGTTCAGGAGCGGAATGGTCACTTCTTTCTCGCCCGCCAGTTTCGTGCCGCCGGCCTGCGTGAAGGACACGGTGAGCGGGATGCCGCGCTTGCGCAGGTAATCCGTCACGGCGCCTTGCGACACCGTCGCGGTGAAGGTCCCACCGCCGACATGGGTACAATGCACGGGCGGCGCGACCACATCGAGATCGGTAAGCGTCAGTTTGGCGTCAGCGATTTGCGGGCCGTTGCGCAGTTGCAATTGCTGCCCACTGATCGTCAGCGACGGCACACGGGCCTGGCGCAAACCCAGCAGATGAATCGGCGTGTTGCTGACCGTGAGCTGTTTTGCATCGACAAAAAAGCCACGCGTCATCTCCCGCACCTGCGCCGTGATAATCCGGCTCGCGTTGGCTTGCCACCACCAATAGCCCCCGCCGACCAACACCGCGAGGAGAACTAAAAACCAGCCAAGACGTTTCACGCGGTCATCCTTTCCCTGCTCATTGTATCGGGTTTGCTTCCGCACGGGAAGAGCGTCCCCGATATCGGCGACCACCCGACAAAAAAATCCCTCCCCCACCCCGCCAACGTATTGACAGCGCCGGCGTGATTCGCTATTATAGACTCGTAAGCCGATGTGGCGGAATGGCAGACGCGCATGGTTCAGGACCATGTGGGAGTATTCCCGTGGAGGTTCGACTCCTCTCATCGGCACCAATTTTGTCCTACACGCACAAAAACCGCGTTTGGTTCACACCAGGCGCGGTTTTTTCGTGTATGTTAGTATTACTATCGCACCCGCTCGCATCCCAATCCCGGCATCAATGCCGGGGTTATTGAGATACGCCCCATAAATGGGGCTTGCTACATTATGTGAACAAGTTGCCCCATTTATGGGATATAACTCAATCGCCGGGCGATTTACCGCAGGATACAAAACCGTTACCTGCGGTAGTAATATTAAACAGCGTCGGCACATCTCATACGGGTAAGCGGCTGTCTGATTACTTGCTATCTTTGACTAACGGTTCCCTGGTACCGTCATCTTTTTTATCTTTCTCAGTTTTGCTGGTTCCCTTATCCGGCGTCTTCGTCGAGTCCGTTGAGGTTTTACCCGTCGTGTTCCCACCTTTGGTATTGTTTTTATTGGTGTCGATAACCGGGGTATCGCCGCCAGACTTACTGCCATTCGGCGTGTAGTGTCCGTTGGGGTTCACTTTGGGCGTGTCTACCGGCTTCTGTTCAATCGGTTTCTTCTCAGTTTGCGGATTGCTATGAACCGCAGGTTCCGTGTGGATCGGCGTATCACCGTGAACGGTTGGCTGGTAGCCACCATGCACCGGCGGCTTGGTGTCGCCGTGAACGGTTGGCTGGGAGTCACCGTGCACCGGCGGCTTGGTGTCGCCGTGAACAGTTGGCTGATAGTCACCGTGCACCGGTGGCTTGGTGTCACCGTGAACGGTTGGCTGATAGTCGGTATGAACCGGCGGCTTAGGTTCGTTGTGAACGATAGGCTTGGGTTCGTTATGAATGATAGGCTTAGGTTCGTTATGAACGATTGGCTTAGACTCGTGATGAACCGGCGATACTTTTTCTTTCCGGAACAACGATGCGGGTAACTGGATCGGTCGTTGCCGTGCATTCTCGACCGGAAGCGCGTGCTTCATGTCATTGCTCCGCACGTCGTTGCGGTATTTTTTAATGTCATAGTGGGTGACATTGACATTGACCACCACGGTCTTGTTCACGTAGACTTTATTCACATACGTCACGTTCACCACATTGACCTGCGGGCGAGAGCGAGAGACCCAGCCGTTCCCTTTCCAGCCATGGTAATAGACTTTTTGCGTGTGCCAATCCATGTCACGGTTCAGCCAGACTCCGATGGTGAGCTGATTCCGATAGGCAATCACGCTGCCCCGGCGCACATACACCACCTGCGGGTCGTAATCGGGCACGTAAATATACCGGGCTTCTACCGGTTCAATCCGTATGCGTCCATCGATATCATCGCACTGCTGATAGCGATTCGAATACAGGTACCCCAGTTCTCTGGCACGGTGGCGTAGCCGCTGCACGGCATACATCACGTCGTCGGGCTGTCGAACATACGCCTGTCCGATCGCGGTCGTCCGATAGGGATTGTCCGCCATCTTATAGAGCACGGGGCCAGGATAGTAGGCCACCGCTTTCACGCTGACATCCCAGTTCTGATCATCGATATCACGATACCCGTTGCGTCGATAATCCGCCGCTGCCGCCACCTGGTCGGGAAAGGTCGAAGCCGGAAGAATCTGTGCCAACAACGGATCGGGATACAGCGCGAAGGGCCCGAGCAGTCGGTCCAGTTCATCGGAGGTGAACATCGGCACCGGCTGTTCTGGTTGCTCGGGAATGACCGCGTTTCCCGTTGCCGGCGGATTACCCATTGCCGACGCGTTACCGGTGATATAAATACATTGTGTGGGTTCATCCCAGGTAACAGAGTTACCCAGTGTCTCACTGACAAAGCGCAATGGCACCATCGTCACATCGTGCAGGCGCATGGCGGGCACGCTGAGTTGGCGCGGAGTGCCGTTCACCGTGGCCGAGGTATTCCCAATCGCGAGCAACACCACGGTGTTTCCTTTCGTCGCGGTGATCGTCTGCGTGGGTTCATACCAATACACTTGCGCCCCCAACGCTTCGAAGACACTGCGCATCGGTACCAGCGTCGTGTCCTGTATCACCTGCGGCGGCGTGGTGAGCGGCAAGATATTCCCATCCAAATACACCTGGATGGTGGCCAGCGACGCGGGAATTACCGACAGCAACACTCCGAACACGCACAGTGCTCTGCCGAGATAGCGATTCAACATTTCTCATCCTCCAATCTAACGTAGTGTTGATCTTTGTTTATCATGCAGCGATCTCCTTTCCGGTGTCAATATCGGCTGTCATCATCCCATACCAAGATAACAGCGGCTCACCAGGGAGAAGAACGCAATCTGTTTCCCAGGTATACCACTCCTGACGGTCCGTTGAAACAAAAGAGTACCCGTTCAGGTCTTTCTGGCGCGCGAGCGTCCCCGCAAGCACTCCGGTGGTTTCGATACGACCATCCGTACTCTACTCAACCATCGGAGTGCTCGCGGGGACGCTCGCGCGCCAGAGAGACCTGAACGGGGACAAAATTACTACTTCCACCGTCGATACCAGCGTGAAAACGCTGGTTGGCAGGAGAAACCGAGTGTTTCCGCGATTTCCGTTTTACTGCCGCCGTTCGCTTCGAGTTCTTCTACGCGTTGCAGCCGGCAGCGATCGATGTATTGATGCACCGAACAACCGGTGAAGCGTTGGAAAAGGCGCAGGAAGTGGAATTTGCTGTAGCCGGAGATACGCGCCAGTTGGTCCAGGTTGATGCCTTTGCCGGCGGTGGTTTGGATATGCCGGCAGGTGGTGGCAATCACTCGTTCCTGAAACGAGGTGCGATTCTCCGTCGACGCTTCCGAGAGCAGGGCGTGCACCACCGCGGCAATCAATCCTTCGACGGTCGCTTGCACGCGCAAACGTCGAAATTCCGCGGGCAAGACGCTGTCCGCGCCAATGCCAGTCAGGCAACGGCGTGGCGCCAATCCGGTGTCTTCCTGGGAAAGCAATAATTCCCATTCTTCCTGATAGGCGCAGACGCCGTTGCGGCAGCGCAAGCGGTGGATAAAGAACTGATCGTGAATCGGCATGATCCACAGGTGATCGCAATCCGTCGCCCACTCCGGCAGGAAACAATCATGCGTTTCGAAACTATTGAACACGAGGACCGTGCCCGGTGCTAATGGATAAATCCGCCCGTCCAATCCGTGCATTCCTTCGCCTTCGAGCACGAACAGTATTTCCTGGTGGGCGTGCCGGTGCGAATGGTCGGCCATCCATCGCGCGTGCCGCGCATGCGCGATCGGCGAAACATCGGCGGCAAATCCCGTGCCGACCAACCGCCACTGCCGCGGGGCGTGAAATATCCCCGGTAGCGCAAGAGTTATTGCCCGATCGTGCATATCGACCGCCGAAAATAGCAAGAGTGGTTATACCAATGGCAAGTATAGTTATGGACGGTCCCCGTGTCCAGTGGTAAGGTAGGTGCGGTTGATGTTCGGGAAAGGGGAGATATTTCGCTACTCCCCCACCCCGCTCTTAAAAGCTGTTCATCCAGTGAAGAAATTGCAATAAAGGAGCAACAAATGCGCGAACAATTGGCATTACTTGGCGGGCAACCGGCGGTCACCACCTCATATCCGGCATATCCGCTCATCGATGCGGAGGAAGTGTGCGCGGCGACGCGCGTGGTCATGTCGCGCTCGCTCTCTGAAGTCGGTCGCGGGCCCTATGTCGGCGAACTGGAAGACGCACTGGCGGCCTATTTCGGCGTGCCATATGTGTTGAGCTCTTCCTCCGGCACGGCGGCCATTCACAGCGCGCTCTTCGCGGTAGGCGTCAAACCCGGTGATGAAGTGCTGACCGCCAACCACAACTGGATCTCCGCGATTATGGCCATCTTCCACGCCGGCGCGGTGCCGGTGCTGTGCGACGTCAGTGACGGCGGTTTCTCGCTCGATCCGGACGAGATTCGCCGTAAAGTCACGCCGAATACCAAAGCGGTGATCGCCACCCACCTGTGGGGGCTTCCGGCGGATATGGATGGCATCCTCGCGGTCGCGAAGGAGTTCGGTCTGCCGGTCATCGAAGATGTCTCGCACGCGCATGGGGGAAAGTATCACGGCCAATTCTTCGGTACTATCGGGGATATCGGTTGCTTCAGCTTGCAAGGCAGTAAAGCGATGGTCGCCGGGGAAGGTGGATTCCTCATCACCAATAATGAGCGCTACTACCAGCGCGCGATCATTCCCGGCTCACATACCTGCCGGCTGGGACGCGAGATGATTCTGGATGAGCTGACACCTTTCAACGCCGCCGGCGGCATGTGGACCTACCGTATGCATCCTGTTGCCGCGGCAATTGCCACTGCACAGTTGGCGAAATTGCCGGGGATGAATGCCGCCCGGCAGGCGAATTTCAACCGTCTGGCGGCGCGGATCGCCGATATTCCCTTCATCACCTGGCCGGAAATCCCGGCAGATTCGGTGCGCGGCTGGTATGGCACCCCGGCGTTCTATTGCAGCGAAAAGGCGAATGGCATTTCGCGCGATCGCTTCGTGCGCGCCTGTCAAGCGGAAGGCGCCGGGTTGCAAGGCGAAGGCTACTGCGATTGGAGTCAAATTCCCCTGCTGCATGATATGGCGTTACTCTCACAGTTAGTAACGGTCAAACATGCCAATGGCGTCGAGTTCACCCCGGCCACGGCGGGCGCCTTTCCGCATAACGAAGCAATTCGGCAGCAGATGCTCCTCTTCAGCATCCCCGCCGTTGAATCCCCGCAACTTATCGATCAAGTCGCCGACGCCCTACATAAAGTCGCCGATCAACTTGATGCCGTGCAAGAATACCAGCCGGCAGGATAGCGAAGTCATAGAGCGAATTGAAAACTGAAACCCATCCGATCTATCCGGTGAAGCAATCATCCGGGAGGGAGTCTCATGAAAATAGCCATCGTCGGCGGCACGGGGAATATCAGCACCAGCATCGTGCGCAGGTTACTGACAATCGGCCATGAAGTGGTCTGTGTCAATCGCGGACGGGCCGGCACGCCACCGGACGGGGTGCGCGTGATTATCCAGGATCGCGCCGACCGCGCCGTCTTCGAGGAGCGCATGCGTACCGAGCGTTTCGACGCGGCCATCGATATGATTTCCTTCACCCGCGAAGATGCCGCCAGCACGCTGCGCGCTTTTCCCGATGTGCAACAACTCGTGCACTGCTCGACCGTCTGCACCTACGGCGTGCACTATGACTGGATGCCGGTGACGGAAGATCATCCATTGCGTCCGGTGTCCGATTATGGCCGGAACAAAGCGGAAGCTGATGCCTGCTTGCTGGCGGCTTACTACCGGGACGGCTATCCGGTTACGATCATCAAACCTTCCACCACCTATGGGCCGAAGATGGGATTGCTGCGGCAAATCGCGTGGGATTTCTCCTGGATCGATCGCGTGCGTAAGGGGAAACCGATCCTGGTCTGCGGCGACGGAGTGGCACTGCACCAGTTTCTGTATGTCGATGACGCCGCGTTGGGATTCGCCGGCGTGTTGGGCAAAGCGCACTGCCTCGGGCAAACCTACAACCTGGTCAACACCGGCTATATCAATTGGGCGGATTACCATCGACTGGCCATGCAAGTGATCGGACGTGAAGTCGAACTGGTCGGCGTATCGCTGCACGATCTGCTGGCACGCAAAGTACCGGCCAGCGACATCTGCCGGGATATCTTCGCGCATAACGTCTATTACAGCAGCGTCCGGCTGATGCGCGACGTCCCGGAATTCCGTCCGGTCATCTCGCTGGAAACCGGCATGCGCCAGGTGCTCGAAGCAATGGACCGCGAAGGTCGCGTCCCCGATTCCGACGCGTTGCGCTGGGAAGACGACCTGATTGCCGCCCAACGCGCGGTAGCGCCGATCAGTCTTTGACAGAATAGGAGATACCAATGCAAGCCGGTTTTGCGAAAGTGGATATTACCCCGCGCGTTGGAGTCGAACTGTGCGGCTTCGGGCCCTATCTCAACCGCCATTCCATCGGCGTGCGCGACCGATTGTGGGCACGCGCCATGGCTATGCGCATGGGTGAAACGACGCTGATTCTGCTCAGTTGCGATTTGATCGGCGTCTCCGCGGAGATCACCCGGCAGACACGCCGCTTCATCCAGGCAGAGATCGATCTTCCGGATACCGCAATTATGGTGCACTGCACGCATACCCACAGCGGGCCATCCACCGGACAGATTATCGGCTGGGGCGATGTCGATCAACCATTTGTGGAGATACTCCCGCGCCGTCTCGCCTCCGCCGCGTTGCAGGCCGTCGCGCGCCTGGCGGAAACGACACTTTCCCATGCCATGGTACCCTGTGAAGGGATCGGATTGAATCGCGAGTACGACCGCGATGCCCCACCGTTGGAAGATGTGCTGCAACCCGACTGGCGCCCGGCCAAACCGGAATTGACCGATACGCAATGCCATGTCGTCACCGCCGAATCCGCCGGCAAACTCATCGGCTTTTTTAGCTATTTCGGTTGCCATCCGGTGGTGTGCTGCCAGACCACCCGCTATCTCCACGGCGATTTTGTCGGAGTGGCGACGAATCTGCTGGAGCGCGAGCACCCCGGCGCCGTCGGTCTGTTCCTGCAAGGCGCGCAAGGCGATGTCAACTCCTGCGTGGTGCACAAGCCGGAACCGGAAGCCTTGCTGGCGCTGGATGTGATCGCCGCGCGTTATGCCAACAACGTGCGGGTCGGGATACGCCAGGCGACCCCGCTGGCGATCGATCAACTCCAGGCCGTCTCACGCCAGGTAGCCTTCAGCCGCGTGCCGCTCACCGTAGAGGATATTCGCGCACGTCTTACCGAGCAGGAAGCATTGCTTACCGCTCCTGGCGCCCGTGATGACGATCAAGGTCTTCGCATGGCGACGGTCTATGCCGTCACCTATCGCCGCGTATTGGAACTGCTCACCGCGGGCAAATCCGTCGAACAACCAACGGAATTACAGGCGTTCCGCATCGGCCCGTTGGCGCTCCTCGGTACCCCGTTCGAGATCTTTCAGGCCATCAAAAACGATATCCTGGCGGAAGCCCGCTCGCCAATCCCCTTATTGTTAGGCTTAACCAATGATGGGCTCGGATACGCGCCGGACCATGCCGCCGCCGCTCGTGGTGGCTACGCCGCGCAAATAGTTCCGCTGATGCTCGGTACCTTGCCGTTTCGCGCCATCCACGATGAGTTAGTTGCCCAGGTGCTGGAAACCGAACGCGCACTACTGGAATTCCACCAGCCAAATGCGCTGCCGGGATAATATTGCTGAACATTCAGGGGCATTTCGCGTGTGTAGAACTCAAAATTTATCAGAAGGAATTCTTAGAGATTGCGAGAATATATACTTAATTGCCATTCAGCCCATTTCATTAAAAGCGGTATGCGAATGGCAGCCAGCAGAAAAGGGAGTACAGGATGGCTATGCAACTCACCCGCGCGGGGGAATATGCGATTAAAAGTTTGTTGTATCTGGCATCTCAGGAGATGGATGCACGCGTAATGGCGAGTGAGGTGGCGATCGCAGCGGATATCCCGATCAATTTCGTGCGTAAAATCCTTGAATCACTTGCAAAAACCGGCCTGGTCAGATCGTATCGTGGCGCCGGTGGTGGTTTTATCCTCGGCCGCGCGCCGGAAGAAATCACCCTGCGCGACATCCTCGAAGCAGTCGAAGGCCCGCTGGCGTTAAATCAGTGCCTGCAACCCAGTGGTTGCCCGAGCAAACCGCATTGTCCGGTCAGCGCCGTCTGGCTGGAAGCTCAGCAAGCCGTCGAAGAAGTTCTCGGGCGGCATAACCTGGCTGAATTGCTGAGCCAGGTTTCTTAGCTACTTGAGCTTCTGCGATGGCTCGACCATACCCGGCGATACCGCCTTTCTGTGCCTGGCCATCATCTCGATATGATGTGGTAAGGTGGCGTGTGGGAGCACCGGCAAGGATTCCGTCTCACGTAAACGCGCGGCATGCGCGATGATATCGCCGACCATCACCGGAGTCAGTCCGGCAAGATTGATCACCAGATCGTAATGCTCCTGGTCAGTCACGTCGGCATGAAAGTAATGCCGCACGAAATGTTGCCGCTGCTCATCTTCCTCGCGGAGCATCCGCTGTGCCGTCGGTTCGTCAACATCGTGCGTGGTGCGAAAGATTGCCGTGCGTAACGCCAACGGTGCGATGATGCGCACATGCAGGCATCCCGGACAATGCAACACAAAATTTGCCCCGCGTCCGACCACCACGGCATTGCCTTCCTTGGCGATGTGATTCAATGCCTGGCGCAGATACCGACCGTAGAGTTGATCATTGACCGACGAACGCCACTCCCATAGCACCGATTGCACGGGATTCAGTAGCGCTTCATCGAATTGCACCGCCACCCCGGGAGCCACCTGCAATCGGCGTGCGACTTCATCTACCAGTTCGTGGTCGAATAACCGCAATCCGAGCTTTTCCGCCACCAGACGACCGATTATCGCCCCATGCGTCCCCACCTGACGAGAGATCGTGATAATCATTAGCGTCCCCTTTCATCCCCCGGATACCGCTTTTACTATTATTATACCACTCGCTTTCGCCGGTGATGCTTGGGTTGCAGCAATAACTGGGAATTTTTCGGGGACCTGCTGATAAACCGGTGAACGTCATTTCGACGAAAGCGATCCGGTATCTTCCAACACTTCGCGCACCCGGGTAATGTTGCGGTGCGCTAGGGCGATCAGACGAGAACTGCCGGCTTGGATGTGCAAGCGTACGGCGTCGCGGGTATTCCAGAAGGATTGCAAGGTGGGAATGAGGCTTTCCGCGGACAGGTCGGACCAGGCCGGTGGCGTCGGCAGCCCGGCCTCCAGCGAAAAATCGAGCACTTTCGGATCATACGCGAAACCGAACGCCGGCGTGCCGCGCTGCACGGCGAAGATCAAGGCGTGCAGGCGCATCGCCAGCATGACATCGCAGCGTCCGACGGCTTCCAGCATCTCGCGCGGTGTCAGCGGCAGATCGAGCACGCGGCTCTCCGCCGGGGTCCAACCGGCCATCTCTTCCGCCACCGACAAATCCCGGTCATATTGCATGGGCAGGAACAGTAGCAGCGCGCCGGTCTGCTGCGCCAGCGCCACCAGCGCATCGGAAATGGCATGATAACGCTCGATGCTTTTGTTACCGCCCCATTGCCGCAACGCGATTCCGATCAGCGGGCGATTCACGGGGATATAGCCGGACCACCAACTGTCCAGACGCTCGGATGCTTCCGGTTCGAGCAGAAAACTCGGATCGGCAGTCACTTCGATGGGGGGAACGGTAACCTCCAGCTCTTCCAGCAGGGCAGCGGAAACCGGATCGCGCACGGTAATAGCGCGCGTGCGATTGAGCAGGGTGTTTGCGCAGCGACGTGCGAGCCAATGGCGCAACGGACCAATCCCCTGCGCCAGCGCCATTGTCGGCACGCCGGCGCGCTGCGCCAACCAGAGAATACCGAGATAATAGAAGGGTGAGCGCAGACTGGTGACATCCTGCAGCAGACTGCCGCCTCCACTGATCAGCAACGATGCCTGTGCCAATTCTTTTTGGATGGCGGCGAGATGCATGCGCGGAATCGCTCGCACGCCATGTAATCGTTGCGTCGCTGCCGGATCGGCGGACAGCACCACCGGTTCGACATTCGGCAATTCCGCCTGCAAACCGGCCAGCAAACCGCCCAGTACTGCCTCGTCTCCGATATTGTTGAAACCGTAATACCCGGAGAGCAGGATGGTGGTCATCGCGTTCCTTCCTCGGTCACCACCGCCGGGTGGACAAACCAGCGGCTCACCAGCATCCAGATGCCGACCAGCGCCAGGGTGAGAAGGATACCCAGCCAGAGGCCGTTGACCGTGCGTAAAAACGAGAGCAACACCGGCGTATGGCCGTGACAGTAGGTATTCAACACATCGACCTGTCCGATAGCTCCGCCCAGCAGCAGCAACAGCGCGAGGGTGCGCCAACCGCGGGCGGCGGAGAGCATCGACAGCAGGAACAGCGGGTGGCCGATGGCAAATTCTTTCGTGCGCGGACGGGCGATCATAAACTGTTCGAGCATAGCCCGCATCTTCAGTTCAGTGGTGCTCACCGTGACGCCTTCATTGCCGGAGCGTACCAGCAACAATGCGACGGCGACCAACCCGGCCAGCGTCAGCAATACGCTCCACAGATAAAGCGGTTGACTGGTGAATTCTTGCCACCGCGCACGGCAGCGTGCCACGAAGGAGGAAATCGTGTCGCCGCTACGCGCCACACCGTCGGTCACCATCAAGCCGGCCAGCAAGAACAATGGTAAGGCCAGCGCGACTTTGATCCCGGCAAATTGATAGACTTTTACCATCGCGCGTGCGTCTGACAGGATCGCCGCCACGAAGAGCCCGCCGATGAGGGTAATCAGCGTGGCGAGCGTCAGCGTCCTGATCGCTATGCCCCACGGATGCGCCGGGCGACGCTCGGTGAGTTCGGTTACCACGCGATAGCTCCAGGTCAACGCGAGCAGTGGGAATCCGACGGCGGCCAGCAGGCCAAACAGCGTATGCCCAATGGTACTAACAATGCCGGCGGAGGTTGCCACCGCGCAGAATAGCGCTGCCAGCACCAGCACACCAACGACTTTCATGATGGCGTAGCGACGCATCCACTCCGGCAGTTCCACCGGCAGCAGCGTCAGCATCCAGAAGAGAAATCCAGCGCCGGCGCCGGCGTAAATCAACATCGTGATTAGCCGTGGTATATGCAACGGCATAAACGGATGCGCCGGACTACCGGTGGAAACGGTAAATCCTTCTTTGTTCAGCTCACGCCGGATCATTCCGACGTAATCAAGTGCGGCCACCTGGGGAGAATCGGTGGCGACTTGCGGCATGCGGGTATAGAGGACGCGGATGTTGCGGTCTTTCACCGCCAACGCAAAACGTTGCACCGCCTGTGAGGGTTTCAACGTGCTCAATTCGTCCAGCGAAATGCTGTGCACGCGCACCAGAGAGCCATCCAGCAACCGGCCCAGATCCTCATCGCCTTTCTGCTTGGCAAATTCCACCGCGCCGTAGACTAATCCATCGGTATCCATCCGCTCACACAGCAACTTGATTAATTCGTCCGATCCGGGACGATATCCGGGAATACTGGTGCCGTCAAAGATGACTACCGTGCCCGCTGCCCCGCTTCTGGTCGCCGGCAGCACCTGCTTCACCGCATCGAGTATCGCGGGCAAGCTGGCTTTCGTGATACCGGCGCCACCGCGTAAGCGCGGGATCACGCGCAAGCCGGCATCGGTAATGTGCCGGACTTTCCCCGGTGCCAGACCCAAGCCGAGTTCGCTCACCGTGTCGCGAGCACCGCGGATGATCAGCTTCGTGGAACCGAGTAGTGCGAAATTATTGGCTGAATAAATCCGCTTCAGACCATTCACCACCAGATTTTGCGCGGAGGGTGTCATGGATTGCACGGTAAATATCTGGTCGCCGGTATTCCAGCCCGTGGGTAATGTCGCCGGCTGTAGCCCGTTGCCGCCGGGACGCGGCAACCGCTGGATTTCCCCCTGCGTTTCCAGGGTGGAAAGCGTCTCTTCCGGTAATCCCACCGCGGTGGCGCCGTTCGTTTTCATCTCCGTGAGCACCTGGTCGAGCGTTTGCCCGGATACCCCGGCCAGATTGACCATTTCGTTATAGTCAACTACAATGTCGACCGCCCGGGACGAATGCTCTGCATTGATGCGGCGATGAAGCGCAAAGAGCGCTGCCAAAAGACCGACAGCCATCAGGCACAGACAAATGACCCGTAACCCTTGCGTTGAGGATGACGACGAGGAAGACTGCATTCCGTTCTCCAATTCATAGGTGAAGCTGAACTATTCATATCCAAATCTATGCTGCGTGAACCATTTTGCCCATCGATGCGACGTATAACGGGATAACGCGCGAAAAAGTAGATGACGCACGCAGGGGACATGCGCAAACCCCGGCCGAGGAGGCAGAGACTATCTCGGTCTCCACCGCTTCCGCCGGGGGTATGCTTCCCTACTTGCCGGTTTACTTAATACCCGCGCGACCGACCACGACCGCCGCCACCCCCAAAGCCGCCGCTCTCTTCGCGGGGTCTGGCTTCATTGACAGTGAGAGGCCGACCATCTTGCTCTTTACCATTCAATGCATTGATGGCTGCCTGGGCTTCGTCTTCGGAATCCATTTCCACGAAGCCGAATCCCTTACTGCGCCCGGTTGCCCGGTCGCTGATCACTTCAGCACTACTCACGGTGCCGAACTGGGAAAAGAGCCGGCTCAAATCGGCACTGTTCGTGCTGTAGCTCAAATTCCCCACATACAATTTTTTACTCACCACGTTCTCCTCTTGCACTCTCCCTGCCCTCACTGGACCGTTCGAGTCGTCATAGCTGGTCGGATGACGATACACTCGACATCGTAATTCCCGCGCACGGCACACCAACCTCTGACACTATACCACAATATAACTGTTTATAGACATCCCCATTGCGGCACTCTTCAAACGAATGCGTCTAAGCTTCGTTACAGGAAGATAAAGGGGACACACCCCTTTATTAGTGGTGGAATTCCGGCAATCGGAAAAAGACGTATTTCATCTCGGAGGTGTCTCGTTCACAGGCAACGATGACAAACCCGCATCCATTCGGGGCAAGAGCAACCGAAATTCTCTACCCCAATATCCGTCTCGGCAGGAAGCTGCCCCCCGACGCGGTAACTAAGCTAAGATGAATGGCGCTTCCGCGGTTTACTGGCTTACGAATTTTGTCTCCCGCACCCTGACCCGTCTAGTCGGCGGACGCTATTGGGTGTTGGGATGCCTGCTGGGCGCGGGGGTGTTGCGCGGTATTTGGGTCGCCACGATGGCGCCGTCGCCGATCAGCGATTTCTACTCGTATTATAACCTGGCGCTCAGATTAGCACAGCATTTCCGCTATGAATCCTGTCCGGGCTTTCCGACGGCGTATTTCCCTCCCGGGTATCCCGCGATGCTGGCGCTATGCTTCAAAATCGCCTCCCCCTCGCTGGTGACCGCGCTCTGCTGCAATGTCCTGTTGCAAGTCGCCGGGGTGTGGCTCATATATGCCGTCGCACGTGAGCTTTTTGCTTCCGAGGCCGTCGGACGGATTGCCATGCTCGCCTGGGCGTTGCATCCCAATTCCATCATTTACACCGCGCTGATCGCCAGCGAGCACCTGTTCATTCCGCTTATGCTTCTCGGTATGTTGCTGCTGTTGCAGGCACGCCGCCTAAGCTGGCTGGCGATTCCGGCCGGGATAGTCTTCGGCATTGCCGTGCTGACGCGTCCGCAGGCAATACTCCTCCCCGCGCTTTGCTATCTCATTCTGCTGCCCGGTGCGCGCCAGGCCGGTCTGCTGCGCCGGTGGGTCTGGCAATGCGCGCTCACGCATTTGCTGCTGCTAGCGGTCGTGTTGCCGTGGGTGGCACGTAATGCGCGTCTGCTACATAAGCCGTTGCTCACCACCACCACCGGTTGGAACCTGTATATCGGCAACAATCCCGATGCCAATGGCGGCTATGTCTTCACCGAGCGCATGCAGGCCGCGTTGCCTGCCGTCGCAAGTGAACTGGAGCGAGATGAATTGTGCCGCGCATTGGCACGTCAATATATCCGCGCCCATCCAGCACAGATTGTCGCGTTGTTGCCGCGCAAGCTTGTAGCCCTCTACGTTTCTGAATTAGACGGCGTGCTCTGGATACGCGACAGCTTGCGGCACCCATTCTATCCCTTTACCGACCCTCCCCTTCCGCTAACGTTGGGACAAAAAGTGGCATTGATCGGCGGCGCCGTGTTGGTAGAAGCATACTATCTCAGCATACTGGTCGCATTAGTCCTTGCGCTGTCGGTCGTCGTATGCCGCAAGCGGGGGGGAGAATGGCCGTCGGCATTGTCGTTGCTCGCACCGGCGATCATTTGCTACTTTACCGCGCTCTATCTGGTGTATTACGGGATGCCCCGCTACCATATGCCCATGCTGCCGTGGATGATCATCACTATCGCCGGGTTGGCGGTATGCGGAAAGATCGACGAGACAGCAGGGGTTGACTACGTGTCCGTCTCGGTATCGCAGTAATCGAGTCCGAAGATCTCGCAGAGCGCCGAGAGCGGCAGCGCAGGTTGGTCATCGGCCAGCACCTGCTTGATGCGGATGGTGGGAGTATGGAGAATTTTATTAAGCAAGGAAATGGTCAGATCATCGACCGCCTGGCGTTGTTCCGGCGTGAGCGTCGCCAGCAGGTTGGCCGCGCGCGCCAACTCCGTCCGGCGTGTCTGTTCGAATGACGCCCGCAACGCCGTCAGCAGTGGGGCCGCCTGCAAACCGGCCTGCCGATGGCAACAGCGCCGTGTTTCCTCAGTAATGATCGCTTCTACACGAGGAATTTCCGCCTGCCGACGCGCACGGTCTGGTGCGGTGATATCGCGCAGATGGTCGATATTATAAAGATGCACGCCGGGAATCTCCCCCGCCGCCGGATCGATATCGCGCGGAACCGCCAGATCGATCAGACACAACGGACGTGCCGGACGCCGCGTCAGCGCATGAGCGATCGTTTCCGCATGCAACACGATGTGTGGCGCACTGGTGGAGCTGATCAGGATATCGAGATCGCCCAACTGTTCGCCCAGCGCTTCATACGGAATCGCTTCTCCTCCCAGCCGCGCGGCCAATTCCACCGCGCCGGCGTAGGTGCGATTGGCCACCAGCAATGTAGTTGCGCCTTGTTCGGTAAGGTGCCGTGCGGTTATTTCGGCAATCTTCCCGGCGCCCAGTACCAGCATGCGGCACTGTGACAGCGTGCCGCATTGCGCACTCGCCAATTCCACCGCAGCGCGCCCCAACGAGAATGCGCCTGTGCTAATCGCCGTTTCGCTCCGCGCGCGTTTGCCGGTCGCCACCGCGTGTTGAAACAAGCCGCTCAATTCGCGTCCGACCGTATGGTGTCGACGCGCTGTCAACAGTGCTTCGCGCACTTGACCGAGAATCTGCGTTTCCCCAACCGCCAGCGAATCCAATCCACTGGCCACCCGGAACACATGCCGTACCGCCTGCCGTCCGTTATGCTGATACAAATACGGGTGCAGCTCGGTCACCGTGACACCGGCACAAGCGGCAAGAAAATCGACCACCGGTTGCGCGTCACGCCCGACCACATAGCATTCCGTGCGATTGCAAGTAGAGAGAATCACCGTCTCGCGAATACCGGGATAACCGGCAAGGTGCCGTAGGCAGCCTGGAAGCTTACACGGATCCACCGCCACCCGCTCGCGCACCGAAATCGGCGCCGTATGATGATTCAGTCCAACTAGAATAATCGCCATAACACCCGCAAAAGCAAAATGGGAATACCGGCGTTATCGTCGCATAAAAGCAGCGGGATGCGCAAGCGAATAGTAGTACCAAACGATGAAAAAACGGGCGCAATCGCATCCCGAAAACACGGAAGACGACTGCGCCCGCATCTTCACGAGCAGTCTGCCCACACGCTATTTAGCGAGTGCTTTATCAAGCACAGCCGTCGCCGCTTCAACCGCAGCTTGCTCATTGTTGGCGCGCAATTGATCGATCAATGGCAATGCAAGTACGCCTTCCCAGGCGGCTTTGCGCGCGTCGGAAGACAATTCGGCTTCATCGGCGCGCGGCTCGAATTCACCGCGTAGACGCCAGAGCAGATTCACCAGGCGTCCGTATTCTTCGCCGAACTGATTCTCTAATTGCTCCTTCAATCGGCAGGCCAGCAGGGGGCTGGCGCCACCGGTGGAAATCGCCATGCGCAGCGAACCGCGCTTGACCACCGCCGGTAGGATTACTGAACCGGTATCTTGATCATCGACAACATTAACCCAGATATAGCGCCGTCGTGCCTCGTAGGCAATCTTACGGTTCGTCTCCGGATTGTTGGTCGCGGCGATCACTAGTGCCATGTCGCAGACATCGGACGCGCGGAATGCGCGTCGCAACACTCGAGAGCCTGCCGGCATTGGAATGATGTCGGGGGCAATCACCGTCACACGTGCGCCGACTTCGAGCAATCCTTTGACTTTTCGTACGGCTACTTCTCCGCCGCCGACCACTAGACACCGTCGTCCACGCAAGTCGAGGAAGACGGGATAGTAAATCGGCGGTTCATTGGTTAGTTGTTGCGTCATTTGTAGACTCCCTTTCAAATTTTTAGACAGCTTTTTTCATCATGAAAGTATCCTTGTGCATGTAACGGTTCCTATTCCTTAAATCTTCCAGCGACCCATTGTTATTTTCCTGATATCCGACGGAATGCTTGTCGGGCATGCGCAATCGTGTCTGCGATCTCCTGTTCGCTATGCGCGGCGGAAATGAAAGCCGCCTCGAATTGGCTGGGAGCGAGCATCACCCCGTTCTCCAGACCAGCGTGAAAATACTCCGCGTATCGGCGAGTATCCGCACGCTTTGCACTTAGGTAATCGATCACCGGTTCACCGGTGAAAAAGCAGGTCAACATCGAGCCAACCTGGTTGACAACAACCGGGACGCCAACCTCCACGGCCGCTGTTCGTAATCCTTCACTAAGAGTGACTGCCAACTGTTCGAGTCGGGCATATGGTGGATGTTGCTCTAACACCTGCAACGTCGCGAGTCCTGCCGCAACCGCGAGTGGGTTGCCCGAAAGCGTCCCAGCCTGATACACCGGGCCATCCGGCGCGATCCGGCGCATTAAATCCGCCCGTCCACCATAGGCCCCAACCGGCAATCCGCCGCCGATAATCTTACCGAGCGTGCACAGATCCGGCATGACACCCAACATACCTTGCCCACCGGTCCAGCCCAAACGAAAACCGGTGATCACCTCATCAAAAATTAACAGCGCGCCCGCCTCGGTCAGCAATTGCCGCACTGCCGGCCAGTAGCCCACCGCCGGAGGGACGACGCCCATGTTCGCCGGCACTGGTTCGCCGATCAGGCCGGCCACTTGATCACCGCGCGCGGTGAGTACCTGCCGCAATGCATCGAGATCGTTGAACGGAATGGTGATCGTCAGCGCGGCAAAGGCCTCTGGTACCCCGGGCGAACCGGGAATACCCTGGGTGGCAATACCCGACCCTGCATCGGCCAGCAAGCCATCACTATGTCCATGATAGCCGCCGGCAAATTTGATAATCAAGTCACGACCGGTGGCCGCGCGTGCCAACCGAATGGCACTCATGACCGCCTCAGTGCCCGAATTCACCAGCCGCACCATCTCCAGGCAGGGAACCGCGCGACACAGCAGGTGCGCGAATTCCACTTCCCGTTCGGTCAACGCCCCGAAACTGGCGCCATCTGCGACCGTGGCGCACACCGCCTGCACCACCTCAGCAGGCGCATGTCCCAGGATCAACGGCCCCCACGAGCCGACGTAATCGAGATAACAATTGCCATCGACATCCCAGATCCGGCTGCCTTGCCCGCGCGCGACCACTACCGGCTCACCACCGACGGCGGTATAGGCGCGTACCGGACTGTTCACCCCGCCGGGCATCACCTGCCGGGACGAAGCGAAGACTTCTCGTGACCGCGTATGTTGAATTGGTTTCTCCATATTATTATCCCAAAATTACAGATAATTCGCATTACCTAGCTAAATTCCCCAATTTCTCATTATTCACCCATATAGTGCTTCCTGCTACTATTTCTCGGGAATCAAAAGATTTAAATAGTATATGTGGTATTCTTTTATGGCAAATGAAGATAACTAATGGCAATCTTCCTACATAATAACACACAATTGGTGTGTCCTGGAAGAATAGCGGGAACGGGGGTTGCCTGGGCAGACCAGGCGATCATCCCTGACCGCCTGGTTATGCTGTATGGACTGTTAGCGTGAATCTTTGTCTTTTTCAATCGGCATGGGATTACAAACATTTTCGGCACAATTTGCTTCACGACCGCACGTGAAGCAGACCACCGTCGGCTTATCGGTGATTTGCGCGATTTGCTCGGTTAATCCGCGGCTCTCTAACACACACAAATGACCGCTATGCGCACCTGCGCAGGTGCACTGGTGGGTATCACTCATCATCGATTCTCCTTATAGGCAATAGCAATCCGAAATGGCATCATGACTCATTAATTCGACCGAATCGCGCCACTGCCTTCCGAGACGGTAAAGAAAAGCAAATACTGTAGCAGAACGGTTGCAACTTTGCTAACTTGTAACTATGTGCTGGCGCTATCCTCCTTGCCGTTTAGTCGTTAGTTTGGTATAATTCAGATGAAACACCACCAACGAATGGGATTGCTATGTTGCAGGACGAGCAGAAAACGATTCGCGATACGCAACTGTTAACGGCGCTTCCGGATTCCCCCGCGACGACGCATATTCTCGGCTTCGGGTTGGCCGCGGGACGTGGCGAGCGTTTCCGTCCACTCACCCTGAAAGCTAAAGGTTACCTTCGCGCAAAAGCTGCAGTGCGTTTCCTCGGGCAACGGGTGTTAGATTGGCTCGTGCATATCTTGCGTCGGCAGGGGATCGATGATTTTATCATGATCACCAAAGGCAAGGAGAATCGCTACCAGATTAAAAATATCCTCGGGTATGGCGAGTCGCTGGGCGTGCGTGTCCGCTATTCGCCGGTCCGTTTCGATCACGATAACACCGGCAGTGCGGACGCGGTCCTCACCAACCTGGAATATTTCGATGTGACCGATACAGTGTTCATTTTCCCCACCGATTCCGTTTTGGATATCGATTTACCGGGGATGCTGGCCGCGCATCAACGTACCGGTGCGGTCGTGACCATCGCGACGGCCTACCAACCAGCGGAAGTCATCGCCGGCCGGTATGGGCTGATTGATTGCGCTGACGACGGACGCGTACGCGGTTTCATTGAAAAACCTTCACTGGAAAAGATCTACGCCCTCTTTAGCGCGAAGGGAAAAAATTCCACCCAACTACCGGACTTGCCGACTAATGCCGGTTTCTACCTCATCGATGCGCGTGCGGTGCGCGAAATCTGCCGTCACGAGGATATCGAGAAGATGCGGCAACGCCAGTTGGATATTGGCGGCGATCTCTTACCCTGGCTGGTGTTGCATGGCGCTCCCGTGCAGACGTATCAGATTGACCGCATGGGCGACCTGGGCAATATCCCCAGCTATCTGGGCACCATGACCGATGCGTTGCATGGGCGATTCGCCTCCTTGAACAGCCTGCTGGAACAGCTATACCACGATCATACCGGCGCGTATATCGAAGCCGAATCGCTGGCCATGACGGACCCGATTAGCAAATTAACGCTGGCGGAGAAGATCGTGCAGGGTCTGGTGACCATCCGTCCGCCTGTCCGCATTGGGCGCTATGTACTCATCTACCCGGGCGTCACACTGTCCGCCTGCAATATCGATGACGACTGCGAAATCTACGAAGATGCCACCCTCGTGCGTTCTTCCATCGGCGCCGGCTCGATCGTCGGGCCATACGCCCGGGTCGAAGATACCCTGACCGGCATCATGGTCGAGTTGCTCTCCACCCGCGAACGTCCGATCACCCTGAAGCGCTATGTCGCCATCGGCGACGAAGTCATTGTCCGCGACGGGGTGACGATGACCGACTATATCACTATTCACCCTCGCTTGAAAGTGCCATCCGGCGTGCGTATTCCACCCCATACCGATGTCGAGAGTGCCGAACATATTCTCGATTGTCTGTAAAGAGGTTATATGCAACCTGTTTCGATCGGTCTGGTTGGTCTGAACTTTGGCCGCCACATCTGTGAAGAACTCACGTCACCATCCAATGCCTTTGCGCGCTTGGCGCGCGTATGCGATGTGGATCAAGAGAAGGCGTGCGCAGTGGCGGAGCAGTTCCATGTACCGGCGGCGCCGAGTCTGGAGGCATTGCTCGTTGATCCCGATATCGAGGCGATCGGTTTATTCACCGGTCCGAACGGTCGGGCGGAGTTGATTCGCCGAATCATCCGCGCCGGCAAGGATGTGATGACTACCAAACCGTTCGAAGTGGATCCGACGGCGGCGCTGGCAGTGTTACAGGAAGCAAAAGCGCTCGGACGTGTAATACATCTAAATTCACCTAATCCGCGTCCTTACGGCGAGATGGCGGTGATTGATGCCTGGTTGTCTGCCGGTGTCATTGGACACCCTACGCTGGCACAAAGCAGTGTGTGGTGCTATTACGGTCCCACAGCGGCAGACGGTTCCTGGTACGATGATCCGTTGCGCTGCCCGGTGGCCCCCATCTTCCGTCTGGGCATTTATCCACTGAATGGGCTGCTGACTATCTTCTCCGACCCGGTGAGTATACAGGTAACCCACACGCGAGTGGAAACACAGCGCATCACCCCGGACAACGCTGCCGCGACCATCCGCTTCGCCGACGGTGCAATCGTCAATCTACTCGCTTCCTTCGTGGTAGGGGGGAACGACTACTACAAAAATTCTCTGACGCTGTGCGGCACGAAGGGAGTTATCTACTACCAGGTCGGTCCGCGTCCGCGCGAGGGCAGCTGGACCTCCAATTTGCAACTGGCCACCGAGGACGGCATCGAAGAACGCACGGTAACCTGTCATGCCGGCGAATACGACTGGGAATTCTTCGCCCACCGCGTGCGCAAAGAAGTAGCGGAAGACCAAACCACCCCCGCGCAAATCGTCTCCGCGATTCGCATCATGCAAGCAATGTCGCGGGCAGAAAGCAGCGGAGAGACCGTGCGGATCGGCAAAGAATGATCTCTCGGATCGGATACATCCTGCCTATCCAGTGAATTCATCAACAGCAGTTGCTTACTTCATCATCACAAATAGATCGTTCTTCTTCCAGCTATGCACTCCCCAGAGTACCGTGCCGGTGACAGTGCGGCCGGTGAGTTTGTCGATGGCAACTTCGGCTACCAGGTGTTTGTCGCGGATCACCGCGATATAATCGCCGAGACGGCCCTCGGCTTTGGTCAGCCGGATCGTCACCGGAACGCTATGATCTACCGGACCGCCGGCTTCGACGACTTCAGCAAAGGCGCGCACCACGCGACGGACGGCGGCCGCTTCCAGTGTACCTTCGATATTATCCTCTTTGCCGTTGGAAAGACGATGAAGCGCCGCTGGGTCTTTTAACTGCTCGTTAGCCATCCATGGGCCATGCGTGGTCGTCTGGGCAATCGCGGTCTCGACACCACTCATCCCGGTCGCGATGTTGTGCCAGCGGAGCACAGCCTCTACCGCGCTGCCGTCACCTTTCGCAATCTCTGCGGCGCGTCCCGCGGCGGTTTGCCGCAACGCGAGCGTGAGCTGATATGCGACCGATACGGGCGGAGTGACGACGGTCACCGGCGGTAACACTTCGACTTTCGATTTTTTTTCCTTATCTTTGCCCTTGTCCTTATTCTTCTCTTTCCCTTGCTCGTTGTCTGCCGGCGGGGTATCGACGCCCAGTGCGCGCGAATCCTTTACTTGCTCTTTGATGGCGGGAGTAACCGGTGTCGTCGGTACAGCGGTCGGCGTCGGCGCGGTAAGAGGCATCTGCATGATGGGCACCAGCACCGCACGTGCCTGCGTGGCATTCAGCAGGGCAATAGAGGTGTAATCATACGCCCAGGCGGAAGCATGCTGAGCATCGGTATCGAGAGTGAGCGTGGCGCCGATCGGCGGCGGAGATTTTTCCGGTTTATGTTGCTCGATCTCCTTCGCCAGCTTCTCTAGCGTCTCTTTGCGCGATTTCGTACCCGGATGATCGGCGAACCAGCCGATCACCAGCACATCGGCATCGCCGTTCCCATATTTATCGAACAGCCGCTGCATGGCAACAGCGGCGTTTTTAGGGTCGTATCCGATGCGAGACATCAACTTGATGCCGCCTTCATCGGCACGACGCTCATCGATGCGGCTGTAATGGCCCAGCGTGAGACTCCCGGCGATGTCCGCGCCCATGCGGATGGCCTGCTCGTTACCACCCAGCACTGCGGCCAGGAGCGCCCCGACAATGGCCCCGGCCGTCGCCTGTTGCGCCTGCTGTCTCGAATGGCCTTCCTTGACGTGCGTCAGTTCATGACCGAGTACAAAGGCCAGTTCGGCATCCGTCACTTCATGCGCCATCTGGGTCGTGACATACACTTCGCCACTCGGTAACGCCATCGCATTGAGATCGTTGGCATTGTAGATGGTGAAATTGACATCGCGTAATCCGGCGGCGCGCGCCAGTTGCTGCCCGATAAGTTCCACGCGCGTGCTGGTGGCAAAATCCGTATCCAGACCGTAGCGGCTGGCGATCGATTGCCCTCCACCGATATCGGCCAGGCCAATCCCCGCCATCCACAACGCCAACAACACCAGCAACGCACGCATCATGTTCCGCATTCGCCTCTCCTGTCCGACCAACCTGGGAGCCGGCAGTCCGCTGCCGGCAGCGAGAGAAATACTCACGTAACGGGAAAAAGCTGCCGGTTTCCAGGCTGCGTATCGGCTTGCGGCGGACTACAGATCATCGACAGTGATCATGCCATCGGGGCCGCTTCCGCGGATCGTCGCCAGGTCGAGACCGCGTTCACGCGCCAACCGCCGAGCCGCCGGGGTGGCGCGGATGGCCTGTCGCGTGGGAGCCGTCATCGGTTCAGTTTCGGATGCCGTCGCTTGCCGAAGCGCAGCCAGTTGCATTTCGCGCTCAGCAGCCAGACGGTGGTTTTCCGCTTCCAGTTCCGCCAGATTCTCGACCGTCTCCCCCACCCCGCCAATGACTGCCAGCACCGTGCCCACCGGCACCACGCTTTTTTCCGCCGTCAACACCGCCAGTACGGTTCCCGCGATGGTACTGCGATACTCGTAAGCCACTTTGTCCGTAATCAGTTCGGCCAGCGGTTGCTCCTCTGTCACCTGTGCGCCTTGCGTCACCAGCCACTGCCCGATGGTCGCTTCTTCCATTTCAGGGTACAACGGATCGAGCACCAATAAATGTATCATTCTCACGCATCCTTTCCCCACCCGACGAGTTTTCGCACATCGATATCGCGTTGTGCATGTAAAAAGAGTTCCGCAAATAGTGAGGTTTACCTGCTATTCGAGCGTAGAACGGATCGAGTGAACTGATGCAACTGCGATTAGAAGCGTAAAATCGAGCCCTACGGACAGTCGGCATCCTTGCTTATTGAATACCGTAAGCCGGCACGGACACATCAGGAAATTGATTGATCCGAGGTTTGACTCCCGTATTCTCGCACGCCCAACACTCACGCCGACTTCCGCCGATCAGCAATCATTTCAGCAGTAAAGGAAATAGTGGCGTAAGAACGTTTCAGCACCGGGAGTGCAACATTGCGGACGGGGATGCCGGATTCGCTGCTGCCGCGTTCGCTGCCGTAGTGCGCATGTCCGTGCACAACCAGGTCAGCGCCCAGGCGATCGATCGGCTCGCAGAGGAGAGAACTACCGAGGAAAGGATAAAGCTCGCGCGGTTCACCGTTGACCGTCGCCTCGACGGGAGCGTAATGCAACACCACCACGCGAATATCCGCCTCCATCGTGGTCAAATCGTGCGCGATATGCGCGGCTTCGTCTTTGGTTTCCGCGATAAAATCCTTGATTGCACGCTCGCCGAATGGAGTCAGACAGCGCGCGCCAAAACCGCCGCAAAAGCCTTTGGTGCCGCAAAAGCCCACGCGAATTCCCTGTAGCGTCAAAACGACGGCATCGCCGCCGCCGCGCAACACGCGCACACCGGCATCTTCCAATATCCGCACCACTTCCTCGGTGTGCTCGGTATGCATGTCATGGTTACCGAGCACCGCGAGCACCGGTACGCGCACTTTCGCCAGCACCGATGCCAGCAAGCGCGCTTCTTCCGGCAATCCGGAACCGGTCAAGTCACCCGGTAGCACCAACACCTGTGCCGCTTCGTGCACGGTGTCGAAGTGGTGGTGATACGAATCGCGTTGCTCGACATGCCAGTGGATGTCGCCGACGACTGCCAGTGTTACCGGAGGCTGTGGCATCGTCATCGTCCTCGATACCAGGGAAGCTGTTCCCGTTCGGGTGACGGCCAGCGAATCGCGCGAACGAACAGCTCGTTCACCACCCGCCCCACCCCATCGACCTCGGCGGCTGTCCGTTCCGCTTCTTCCGCCTGCTCGAGCGTATCCACCTCGCCAGTTAATGTCACTACCCGGTCGCGACAGGTAATGGTGATATCCTGCGCACTCACGCGCGAATTCAACAAAATCGCCTCACGCACCCGGTTTGCAATCGCCGCGTCATTATACACGCGACAATTGTCTCACCGGGGAAATAGCCGTGTTGCGCGATGTGGCGACAATTAAACGGGGATGTCGTAAAGATGGAACGCCATTTACAGAAGGCTGGATCGAGGGTGGAGTTAGCGAACCACGAAAAACACAAAATCGCACGAAAATTAAGACGAATTATACCTCTTCAGCCCTCTGCTATTAGTCGGCTTCAGCAATCCTGAAATTCAACAAGAAGGCTGTATAGTTATACCCATTTGAAATTTTCGCGCTTTTCGTGCCTTTCGTGGTTACTCTTCAGTAACGCTATGGTCGCGCCGTGCGGCTGCGGCGCATATGCCAGATCTCTTCGGCGTCTTCCAGCATCTCCTCGGCGAGGAAGTGCTCGATCTCGCGCACGGCAAGGGCGCCTTCGGCGGCCACGGTAATAATTTGCCGCCAGGCGCCGTTGCGCACATCGCCGGCGACGAAGACGCCGGGCATGCTGGTGCGGTAGCAACAGTCGGCTTTGACGAATCCCTGCTCGTCCAGCTCGATTTTCCCCCGCAGGAAATCGGTATTCGGTTCAGTACCGACATAAATAAAGACCCCATCGGTCGGATACTCGAACTCGCGATCTTCCAGCATATTATGCACGCGCACGCCGGTGACGCGCTGCCCGTCACCGATCACCTCTTTCACCATGCTGTTCCAGAGGAAAGAGACTTTCGGGTCATGAAGCGCGCGTTCCTGTAAAATTTTCTGCGCGCGCAGCGAATCGCGGCGATGAATGATCGTCACTTTGCGCGCGAAACGAGTGAGAAAAACGCCTTCCTCGACAGCCGCGTCACCACCGCCGATGACCACCACATCCTTCTCGCGATAGAAAAAGCCATCGCATACCGCGCAATTCGATACCCCGCGCCCGTAGTAACTATCTTCACCAGGAACGCCTAAACGGCGGTGGCGTGCGCCAGTGGCAATCAACGCCGCGTGCGCGTACAGGTCACCGTCGGAGGTGGTAACGTGCACCTCACCGTCATAGGATAAATCCCGCACGGTAGTCACGCGAATTTCCGCGCCGAATTTCCGCGCGTGCTCGTGAAAACGCTCTGCCAACTCCGCGCCGGTGATTTCCGGAAAGCCGGGATAGTTCTCTACCGTCATGGTGTTTTGAATCTGCCCGCCGGGAGAAATCTTCTCCAGCACGACGGTTTTGAGTTCGGCGCGTGCGGCATAAATCGCCGCGGTGAGTCCCGCGGGACCGCCGCCGATAATGGCCAGGTCATAAAGTTTGTCCGGCGTCATATTGTTCTCCCGGAGAAAATGTGAAAGGCCTTTCGCTGCACACTGCGCGCCAATGGGGAAGGCGACGCGCCGTCGGAACCTGCGCGCATCATGCAGCGAAAGGCTTAATGTAAAAAACGCAAATCGCCTGCTGAAGCGATGCAAAGGATATACGCGGAATATGCGATGGCATCTGTTCGGCATCGCTGGCGCACAAACGTCCTTGCGAGCATGGCGAGTCACCTCTAGTGCTCGCACGCCGACGACGCCGAACGGTTACCATTGCGCTTCCACGTCGCTACCACCCAGCGGTAGCAGATTGCGTGATAACGTGTCAGAAACTGTGCGAGCAGTTTTCGTACAGTTTTTTAGGCCAACGCCGCCAATCGGCGGTTGATTTCGTCACGCGGCGCGACGCCGACGACGCGATCGACCGGCTGGCCGTTTTTAAAAAAGATGAGCGTGGGAATGGCCTGCACACCGTATTGCACGGCCAATTGCTGATTCTCATCCACATTCACCTTGACGATCTTCGCTTTCCCCTCCGTCTCCAGCCCTACTGCATCCAACACCGGAGCCATTGCCCGGCACGGCCCGCACCAGGGAGCCCAAAAATCCACCAATACCGGGATGGTCGACTGCGCGACTTCCGCGGCAAAATTCGCCGTGGTCACCTCAAGGACATTTGACAACTCGATTTCTCCTTCTCATAAGCTCTACCCATTCGATGTATCTCCGCGCGAAGAAAACGACGCACCTGCTTGCTGTCGCGATTTCCGAACACGACGCGCTGCAATTCACCAGGTGAAACAAATCATCCGCGGCAATGATAGTGTTTTTACCCTTTCGCCCTGGATTCGCCGTTCCCTTCCACGATCTTGCCGAAAATTCGGGATTGCCAAATCGCCGATTGTACCGTGTGGCAATATCATACCCAAAACGCGAGCGATCACACCAGAATTGCCCGGTGCGGTCAAAGTCGGTTTTATGATATAATACCTGCGTTGTGCGCGGCGTGTTCCGCCATGAACACGTTCGCGCATTCTTTTCGTGCCTGCTGGAGAGCGGGCCGATGGTTTAGTCAGCGAATACAAAGGATGACTTGTGGCATTTCTAACCGCATTATTCGATAATACTAAGAAAGATATCAACCGCTCCTGGCAAACGGTGGCGGATATCAACGCGCTGCGCCCGCAAATGGCCGCGCTAAGCGACGCGGAATTGCGTGAGAAAACCGCTGAATTCCGCACGCGTCTGGCGGAGGACATCACGCTGGATTCCCTGCTGCCGGAAGCGTTTGCCGTCGTGCGTGAGGCCGCTTGGCGCGTGCTGGGACGCCGGCAGTATCGCTTCTGGATACGCAAGCCGGGCGTGGAAGGTCCGGGCACCAGTGCGCTAGACGAAATGATCGTCACCGAACTTGACCGTGACGCGACCGAAACGCGCTTAAAGAGCGAGGGACGTGAATTCACCATCGAGCGCTACATGGAGCCGTTCGATGTCCAGATGATCGGCGGAATCATCCTACACAAAGGGATGATCGCCGAGATGAAGACCGGTGAAGGAAAAACCCTTGTCGCCGCCGCGCCGTTGTACCTGAATGCGCTGACCCAGCGTGGCGTGCACCTGGTGACCGTCAACGACTACCTGGTGCGCTATCAAGGCACACTGATGGGTGAGCTCTATCATTTCCTCGGTATGACCACCGCCATCACCCAGGCCGACCGCGGCGACGGCCGACAGCCGTCCTTTATTTACACCCCCGGCTACGCTGAACCGGACGGTTTGCCCGATATGCGCCCGGTGACGCGTCGTGAAGCCTATGCCGCCGATATTCAATACACCACTAACAACGAGGTCGGTTTCGATTATCTGCGCGACAACATGGAGCTGGATAAGAGCCGTCTGCGCCAACATGAATTGTATTATGCCATTGTCGACGAGGTGGACTCCATCCTGGTCGATGAAGCCCGCACCCCGTTGATCATCTCCGGACCCGGTGAGAAACCCACCGATCTGTATGTCAAAGTGGATCGGGTGATTCGTAATCTGCGCCCGGAAATCGACTATATCACCGATGAAAAATCGAAGAACGCCGCGATGACGGAAGAAGGTATTTCCCGCGTCGAGCAAGGATTGGGAATAGAAAATATCTCCGATCCCGACAACATAGAAGTCTTCTCCCACGTACAAGCGGCCATTCGCGCCAATGCCTGTTATCGGAAGGACGTGGATTACATCGTCAAAGACGGCGAAGTGATCATCGTTGATGAAAATACCGGACGTTTGATGTACGGTCGCCGGTATTCCGAAGGTCTGCATCAAGCTATTGAAGCGAAAGAAGGCGTGAAAGTCGAGCGGGAAAGCCAGACGCTGGCGACCATTACATTCCAGAACTTCTTCCGTCTCTACGAGAAACTGGCCGGTATGACCGGTACCGCCAAAACGGAAGAGCAGGAATTTATTAAAATTTACGGCTTGCCCGTCGCGGTGATCCCCACCCATCGTCCGGTCACGCGCCAGGATCAGCCGGATGTGGTCTATAAAACCGAAGAGGCCAAATTCCGTGGCTTGATCGGCGAGATCTTGCTCTGCGAGAGTCGCCGGCAACCGGTGCTGGTCGGCACCCGTTCTATCGAGGTGTCCGAACGCGTCAGCGAACGTTTAAAAGCCGACTTGCTGCAAGCCTTTGCCCTCGCCTCCATCTTGCATCGGCACCTGCGTGAGCCCCGCACGCTCAACGAACGGCAGAAGCTTGAATTCACCGGGATTCTGAAACTGCGCTCGACCGATGTGCGCCGTGAACGCGAACGGATGCAGGGAGCCATCGATAAGCTGGAACTCTACGCCAATCAGAAAACCTTGCGATTGGTGCAACCGGAAGAAATCCGCCAGATGGAACAAAAGCTGGAGCGGATGGAATTGCTGGATAACGAGATCAGCGGGTTGCATGACAAAGTCAAGGAAGGCACGGCGCTGGACGCCAAAAGCGCGCAACGGCTCGCGGAGATCGTCTGCTTTCAGCGCTTGGAAGAGATTCGCGCCGATAAACTGGCTCGCTTGATGGAAGTGTGCGATTTACCGCCGAAAGTCACCGATCCGAAAAACGTGGAGGCGCTGGCAGAGATCATCGGCCTGCACTCCGACTACGACCGGCTGACGAATCTGCTGCTGCGCGGCATCACCCACAAAGTGTTGAATGCCAAATACCATGAGCAGGAAGCTGAGATCATCGCGCAGGCGGGCCGTCCCGCCGCGGTGACCATCGCCACCAACATGGCGGGCCGCGGCGTCGACATCATGCTCGGTGGCAACCCACTCGGTATGGTGGAAGAGATTCTCGACGAGCGCGGTATTCCGTTGACCGATGCCACCCAGGAAGAGCGCGATGCCGCCCTCGATGAAGCGCGCCGGCGTTGCGTGCGCGACCGTGAACTGGTCGTCTCGCGCGGTGGGTTGGCAATTGTGGGAACGGAACGGCATGAAAGCCGGCGCATCGACAACCAGTTGCGCGGGCGTTCCGGCCGGCAGGGAGATCCCGGTCAATCACGCTTCTACGTATCCATGCAGGACGAGTTGATGCGGCTGTTCGGTCCCGAGCGCTTCGATTTCTTCCTGCGCGGGTGGGAAGAGCAGGAGCCGATTGCCGCGAAACTAATCAGCAAGCAAATTGAATCGGCGCAGAAGAAGGTCGAAGGGCATAACTTCGAAATGCGCCAGCATGTGCTGAAATACGACGACGTGATGAATCACCAGCGCAAAAAGATATACGAACAGCGCCGTGCCGTGCTGGACGGCGCCGATATGCGCGATACGGTGATGGAAGCGGTGATGCTCGCGATCGATCAGCGGATCAACGAACATGCCGGCGAAGCGGCTTCCCCGCAGGTCTGGGATATCGATGCGCTGTCACGCGCCTTGCTGGAAGTCTGCCCGCAGTTGCCGCTCTACTTCGTGCCCGAAGATATGCGCTACGGTCCGTCCAATCCGCTCTTCGAAGCGCAGCATCGGGAGCGCATTTGGAACATGTACCTGGACGCCTTGCGCGGGCAGCAGCATTTCGCGGCGTTGCGCAACGTCATCCATGAGAATATCGAAGCGGCGTATGAAGGTCATGAGCGCGAGCAAGGCGAAGAAAACGTCCGCATGCTCGAGCGCATGGTAATCATGCGGATCGTCGATCACAAATGGATCAATCACCTCGACGCGATGGATTTCCTCCGCGAAGGCATCGGGCTGCGCGGCTATGCCCAGGTGGATCCGCTGGTGGCCTATACCAACGAAGCCTATGACATGTGGAACGCATTGATGGGCGAAATTCAGGAAGAGATTGCCCGCAACGTCTTCCGCGTACGGCTGGTGGTCGAGGAAGAGGAATATAAGCGTTCGACGCGTAGTCGCCCATCGACCACGACCAACCGTTCGGACGAAGGCCCTTCGCGCGGAGACCGCGTGGCGCATGCCAATATCGGTCGCAATGATCCGTGCCCGTGCGGCAGCGGAAAGAAATACAAGAAGTGCTGCATGAGTAAAGACGGAACGGCGGCGGCGTAAACCGGGTACGCCGTTGGCGCGCGAGCGTCCTCGCGAGCACTCCGGTGGTTGAGCAGACTACGGAGGGTCGTATCGAAACCACCGGAGTGCTCGCGAGGACGCTCGCGCGCCAGGACGTACCAGGCACAATCGGAATTAGCAAGTTTTGCACACGAAAGGTTTAGCGCATGGTGTCCGAATGCAGCGGTGTGTCTGCCAATGATTTGTCCGTGCTGCGGCAACTGGGCGACTGGGTAGCAATGACCGCCGAGACACGGGAAAACCGGGAGAAAATCCAGGCGTGGCTTGACCATGACGCCGGACGACCGGATAGCCGTGTGATGGCCATCGCGGAAACCTGGTATCTCTCCGATGCTTGCAAACCAGTGAACGATGCGGATTTACGCTGCACTGATCCCTGGGCACGCAACATCGAATATTGGCTGCGCTATAAGCAGTATGAAATCGACGTACTGCACGACGATCACACCGTGCTGCCGTGGATCAATTATAGCCCGACGGTGCATGCGACCGATTTCGGCGTGCCGTCGAGCATTCACCATGAAGCCGGGGCGGATCCGCTGGCCTTTCAATACCACGCGGCGCTCACCACCCTCGACGATGCCGAGTTGGGACGCCTGCGCCCGCGGGAATTCTCCTGGGATCGCGCAGCGGATGAGCGTGAGCGCGAGCGGTTGGAAGCGGTCTTTGCCGGCATCCTGGGCATACGCCGGCGCAATCAAGGTTGGCAGTTGCATCTGCCGATCACCAGCACCTGTCTGAATTTTGTCGGTCTCGAAGGATTCATGTCGCTCATGTATGAGAATCCCGAAGGATTGCATCGCCTGCTTGGGTTCATTCGCGACGACCGGCTGGCGTTTTTGCAGTTCCTCGAAGACCAACACTTACTGGAACTCAATAACGAGAACGATTATATTGGCTCCGGTTGCATGGGGTATTCCGCGCAATTGCCGGCCGCCGATTTTGCCGGGACGGTGCGCGCGAAGGATCTCTGGTTCTTCAGCGAATCGCAGGAATCCGTCAGTATCAGCCCGGCATTTTATGGGGAATTTGTCTTCCCGTATCTGCGTGCCATTGCCGAAAAGTTCGGTCGCGTCTATTATGGCTGCTGTGAGGGGGTCGATCCGATCTGGCCGTATATCAGTACCTTGCCGAATTTACAGCGCGTCTCGGTATCTCCCTGGGCGGATGAAGAGAAGATTGGCGCATTTTGTCGTCAGCGCAATGTCGTGTATTCGCGCAAGCCCAGCCCGAATCTGTTCATGGGTGCGTGCTACGACGAAGCGGCCGCCCGCGCGCACCTGGAGAAAACCGTCGCCTGCGCACAGGGGTGCCGGCTGGAATTTATTCATCGCGACGTCTATACCGTCAACAACGAACCGGAACGGTTTGTTCGCTGGGTCGAATTAGTCCGAGAAGTCGCTTCGACGCACCGAGCTAGCAGCCTGTTGAAGTAAACCACGCTTAACACGAAAAGGAGAAACATATGTCTGACCAACCCACCTTACAGATGGAAACTCGCCCGCGCGTCGGCACGCAGTCGGTGCATAAACTGCGCCGTCTGGGACGTATTCCCGGCGTCTTGTATGGGCACGGCGACCCGCTGCCCGTCTCGCTGGACGCACTGGCGTTCCGCACGGCTGTGACGCCGAATCATTATGGCGCCTTAATGGTGCAAGTCATGCTCGATGGGGAACCGGCCGGCGCGGCGCTCGTGAAAAGCGTCCAGCTCAACACGGTCAGTAAATCCATCATGAATGTCGATCTGCAGCGCGTCACCGCGGCGGATCGCGTGGTGGTTTCGGTGCCCATCGTGCTGACGGGCGAATCCCCGGCGTCACGGCAGGGGGGCGTATTGGAGCAGTTTACGCACTCCCTCAGTGTGCGCTGCCGCGCGGACGCCATGCCCCAGCAGATTGTTTACGATATCACGTCGCTGACGATGGATGAGTCGGTGCATGCGGCGCAACTTGAGTTGCCGCCGGACTGCGAACTTCTCGACAAGCCCGATGAAACCATCATCAAAATGGCCCCGCCGATCACCCACGGGGAATCGACGCCGGGAACCGAAGCCGGCGCCACCAGCCCGGAAGTCTCCGGTGGAAAACAGAAGGAATCTAACGAAGGCTAAGTGGCCGGCAGGAGATTACCAAAACCGCGAACCCCGCCGAGTAATCACTTGGCGGGGTTCGTCGTTACTAAAGTCGCTTGCTGCGAAAGCAGTACCTTATTTCGTCGCCAGTTGCGTTTGCACGAAATTCACCAGCCCGCCGGCATCGATGATCGCGCTTAAAAATTCCGGAAACGGTTCGGTCTGATAGGTTTTCCCCAACGTCAGGTTGCGAATCGTACCGGTCGCCAGATCGATCTCCAGTTCATCCCCCGGACGCGCATCCGCGGCAGCCGGTGGCGATTCCAGGATGGGTAGTCCGACGTTGATGGCGTTGCGGAAGAAGATGCGCGCAAAACTCTTCGCCACCACCGCCGAAACCCCCGCCGCTTTGATCGCGATCGGTGCATGTTCGCGCGAACTGCCGCAACCGAAATTTTCCCCCGCCACCAGCACGTCACCCGGCTGCACGCGTTCGATGAAATGATCACCGGCGTCTTCCATGCAATGTTGCGCCAATTCCGCCGGATCGGTGGTATTCAAATAACGCGCGGCGATGATGATATCGGTGTCGACATGATCGCCATAGAGATGCACTTTTCCCCGCAAGGCCATGATAATACTCCTCAGATTCACCGCACAACACGCGAGAACCACCTATAGACTAACAAATTTTCCCCCTCACTGACAAGGCAAAGAAAAAACGCGCTCTTGCGTTGGCGTCTTGCGATGTATTGTCGGCGATGTTCGATTACCAACTTCAGCCGGTCAGCTCCCGATTCCCATCCCTTCCATAACTCCCATTCCTCCCATAACTCTCATCCAACTCCGTTATCATTCGTCCGCGTAATCAGCGGTGAAAAAATGGCCTACTCCTCATTTTCCCCGCTTTTTCCGTGCGCGATTGACGGCGGAAAGCGAGGACACGCCGGAGATGACCACCTCGCGCGTCACGGCGCCGACACCGGCGGCAACGCCGGGCAATTGCAGCGGCAGCAGGACGAACACAAAAGAACTCACCCGTATCAGCATGCTGAAGAGAAAGACTCCGTGATACTGCGTCACCCAACTGGGTAAACCGGGAATCCAGTGCATGTTGTCTTTCCAGAAGACCGCCAGCACTCCCCCGAGCGCCGCGCCGATCATGCACGCCAGCCCGAACGTCACCATAAAGGTCGCCACGTAGGCGGTGCGGCGATTTTCGGGAAAGCCTTTCAACTGCATATAGGTTAAAATCTGCTCGTTGCCCGGCCACAACAATCCGGAGAACAGATGGGCAATCGGAAGCAGCCAGATCAGGTCGGGGCGAATAATCAGCCACGGGATGGGCCAGATGAGACTGAAGAAGGCTCCGGCGGTTAAGACGGGTTTCGGACCGAAGCGATCGATGGCGCGTCCCCAGAACGGCGCGGAGAGCACCTGGGTGATCACCGGCAGGATAAACATCACCAGATTGGCGGTGGTGAGGCTCATCCCCAGCCCCCCCTCCTTCACGTCGGCAAACGCGCAGCGCCATTGAAAGGTGCCCATCATGGTATAGCTCATCCACGCCAGCGCGATATAGAGCACGAAATGGCGAAACAGCGCATTGCTCCATGGGGTAACCAGGATATCGACCAGCGTAGGTGGTTTTTCCTCGATCGGACGCGGGATTTCGCGAATGGGGATAAAGGTGAGAATATCGGTAGCGCCGAAAATGGCCGCCACGCTGAAGACGACGGCGTAAATCCATCCGCTGGTGGCAAAGTGGTCGAGTAAATACGCGACGCCGATGCTGGTGAGGATCATCGAGATCATGCCCAGGCTGGCGCGCGTGCCGAAGAAACTGCCGGCGATGCGCTTGGGGACGATGCCGGACATCCAGGCGATCCATCCGGCTCCACCGCCGAAATTCGCCATTGCGGCGGAAAGAAAGATCACGCCGCCGACCACCCACACCTTCACCGGCATCGACGCTCCCGGCAAAAAGAGCGCCCCCGCGGCCACCCCCAGCCAGATCAGCCGGTGGAGCGTCGTAAAGATGAGAAAATTGCGTTTGACGCGGCCTGAGCGTTCATTGACATAAGAACCGAGGAAGAGAAACAACACCGCGGCTTGCCCGGAAGCCATCACGATGCCGTAGCTGAAATCGTCGAGCTTGAGGTATTTGGTGAGAAACGACGTCAGCGTCGCCCCGCTGACAATCGCCGAAAACGACGCGCCAAACAACCACGCCAGCATGATCAGCCACAGCGACTGCCGAACTTCCGCCGGGCTATAGCCGGGACCGAGCGCGCGGTGAGGCGGTGATTGCATGGTCGGTGATGCCCCGATTGCGTTGTCCTGCTGGTCCATATATCTCCCGGATGGCGTGGCTATGCAAAAAGAACTATTCCACTCCAATCTGGAATTCCCTGCCATGCTTTATCATGGAACCCCTTCAATCGCGGAATGAACCATTCCCTCTGCGTACCAGCACTGCGCCTTCACGGTTCTGCGATGAGCACCGGTCGCGAATTCGAGCACAACATGTTACAATAACCGCGCTGCTATGAATGTTGACATCATTACAACGCTGGTGTGCGATTTTGACGGAACGCTTGCGACCTGCCCCTACGATTTTGCGCAAATGCACCGCGCCGTCGCTGCGACGGCGAAGGAATATGACATTCCTCCGGAGGTGACGGCGCATCTCGGGTTGCTGGAAATAATCGCGGTCGGTGCGGAATGGTTGTGCGCGGATGCCGAACGCGCGATGAAATTTCAGACCGCGGCGATGGCCCGGCTCAGTGCTATTGAAAACGAAGCCGCCCGGCAAACCGAACTGCTGTCCGGCATCTGTGACGCCTTGCAGGCGTTAAAGACGGCGGGGTATCGTCTGGGCATCGTCACCCGAAACTCCACCGCCGCCGTCAAAATGATCATCGGCACTGCCCCGCTGCCCTATGATGCGCTGCTCACCCGCGACGATGTGGCACATCCCAAACCGCATGTCGAACACGCGTTGCACATGCTCCGCCTGCTGAAAAGCCAGCCGGCGTGTTCGCTAATGGTCGGCGACCACCCGATGGATATTGCGCTGGGTAAAGCTGCCGGCATGCCGACGGTCGCCGTGCTCACCGGACAAACCTCCGCGGCAAATCTGCGTGCCGCTCAGCCGGATTTATTGCTGCCGTCGGTATGCGAACTGACGACGCTCTTGCTGTCAGAACCACCCCAAAGTCGGAGTGAAAGTTGCCATGCCGCTACATCCCCGCAATCTGCTGAATGATTTGACCGGCTCCGAATGGGTGAAATTCACCAAAAGCTGGTTCATCTGCGACTCCCGCCGCTACCATCGGAATAAAAATACCGAGTTGCACCCCGCGCGTTTTCCGGAGGAAATGGTCGCCGAGTTTCTGCGTTTCTTTACTAAACGTGACGGGTGGGTATTGGACCCATTTGCCGGCTCCGGCGCCACCCTGGTCGCTTGCGCGGAAGAAGGACGCCACGGCGTCGGCGTAGAACTCCACGACCGGTATGTCGAGATCATCCGTCTGCGATTGGGATTGGACGCCGTCGTGCAGCGAGCGATGCAAGGCGATGCGCGCGCCATCGCCGATCCGGCCACCTGGATGGCGGAAGCGACAGCGCTCAATGCGGCGGGTTTACCGTTCGTCGCGGACCTGCCGGTATTTGATTACTCGATCAGCTCCCCCCCCTATGGCGCCATGCTGCACACCAGCCGCGGCGGGGTCTATTCCAAACAGCGCCAGCGTGGTGACAAGGGCCTCGATACCGTCTATTCGTATGACGAGCGCGACCTGGGCAATCTGGACGATTACGCGGAGTTTGTCGCCGCGCTGGGGCGGATATACCGCGGTGTGGCGAAGTTGCTGAAACCGGACGGCTACTTGACGATCGTGATCCAGAATTTCCGCGCGCCCAGCGGCGAAGTCATTCCGCTGGCGTGGGATTTAACCCATGAGTTGGCGACGGACCTGCTGTTTCAGGGTGAACGCATCTGGTGCCAGAACAGCAAACCACTCGGGATCTGGGGATATCCGAAATCGTTCGTCCCCAATTACCACCACCACTATTGCCTGATCTTTCGCAACCGAAAACCCTGACAGCGATAGAGCGAAGATGGGGTTGTGGGAAGCGAAATGCCCCACTCCCCCACTCCGAAACTCCTATACTCCCATACTCCCATACTTCCATACTTCCCACCCCCACCCCGCCTCTTGCACGATCATAGGAAAATATGGCAGTATGGGGGTGGCGTGATTCGCAAGAAAGGTTCCATTGCATGACAGTTCCCACCACTCCCCTCGACGAGAAGGCGAAACCGTTTTTTGTCCGTTACCGCACGCGGTTCGGGCTGTTGTTTTCCATCGCGGTCTTTTTCTGCTTGCTGTTTATCCAGCCAAGCTGGGCTAAGCCGGAATACTACTGGCCGTATGGCTTTGTGCTGCATACGATGGGGTATGCGCTGATCCTGGCCGGTGTGTTGGGACGGTTGTGGTGTACGCTCTATATCGGCGGCCGCAAGGAACGCGAACTGCAAACCACCGGACCCTACAGCCTGGTGCGACATCCGTTGTATGTCGGGAGCCTGCTGCTCGGGTTGGGCATAGTGATGCTGTCGCAGAGTCCGTTGGTGCTGCTGGCCGGAGTAGTCTACTTCGTGGCGCAATACCGCGCAACCATCCGCTTTGAAGAAGCGAAACTGGCGAATATCTTCGGCGAACAGCATGCGGAATATATCAAGCGAGTCCCCTGCTTCATCCCCAAGCTCTCGGTCTTTGACCCCACCCCGCCGGGAACCGTCAATCTGCAGCCGCTGCAATGGGAAATCTCCCGCAGCATCGCCTATCTGGCCACCATTCCCCTGCTGGACTTGATCTATCAGTTGCAGACGAACCATATCATTCACACGATTCTCTTTCCCTGATACTGGCGCGCGAGCGTCCTCGTGAGCATGAAAGAAAGTAGTTTTTCGGGTAACCGTTCAGGCTATCGGCCTTTTCGGTGGTTGAGTAGGCCACGGATGGCCGTATCGAAACCACCGAAAAGGCCGATAGCCTGAACGGTTACCTTTCCGACGCCAAGGTTTACACATAAAGTGTTCATATGAAAACCACGCTTTATCGATGGTTTGCGATCCTGTGGGTGATGCTCGCAGGCGGGAATTTGCTCCCGCTGGCCGCGCAGGTAGCCACGCCAGTAGTGGCTACATCGCATACCTTCGAGCTGTTTCCGGTGAATGTGCTGCTCTTCCGGCTGATCAACGACCACTATCTTCCCGCACTTGACCCATTTTTTGCCCATGTCGGGCAATATGCCGGAAATGGGTGGATCTGTCTTCCGGTCACGATACTGGTGTATTTCCTCCTGCGCCGGCAATGTGGCGTGTTGCTCTTCGCGCTGGCGGTAGAAACCGCGGTGGTGCAGGTGCTGAAGGATGTCTGTGCGCAATGGCGTCCCGGTGTCATATTGGAACATGTGCACCAGATCGCCCATCTCCGGCGTGGTTCTTTCCCCTCCGGCGATGCGGCGATGGCTTGGGTGATCGTGTGCGCGTTATGGCCGGCTTCCCCCCGCTGGTTGCGGGTGGTGCTCGCGTGCTACGGTGTCTTCGTGGTCTACGAACGCGTGTATATCGGCGTACATTTCCCCCTCGACGTAACCGCCGGCGCGCTGGTAGGCATCCTGTGCGTGCTGCTCTGCACCTTCATCCTGAATCGCGCCACCAAGCACCCGCAACCATCCACCGAGCCCGAAGTCAATGTCCCGGTTCCGTAATAACGTGTCACGGCCTGGGATGTGCGGTGACTTCGTTAATTTGAATTGACAAACGCCACCAAAGCGTATTGTGCTGTCAAAGCGCTTCAGCGTGCTTGCCCAGACCCTTGCCGCGTATCAAAGTATAGTCACCGGCAGCAAAAAACCAAACGCCACCCCATAAAAACAGGATGGCGTTCGGTTTCTCAATATATACGGGAAATATGGACGCTACCGGTCAACCACTAGATTTAAGCGAACCCCACTCCGATACTCCCACACCCCCATACTCCCACACTACTTCTTCTCGCCCTTCTCTGCTTCGAACGGCGGCAGCGTAACGGTGGTAGGCATGTCGCCGCGTTGTACACGCAACAGCACGCCGGCCTTCGCTCCCGCATATTGTTTATTCAACGCCGACCAGAAGTCATCGGCGGACTTCACTTCGTCGCCACCCACGCGTACCACGATATCACCGGGGTGCATCCCCGCGTCATCCCCCGGGCTGCCGGGAGCGACCGCGGTCACCAGGGCGCCGGGAATATCCATCAATTGGTGGCGCTGGGCCAGTTCGGAGGTCAACGTGGTGACGGTCAGCCCGGTTTTCTGCGGGTCGATATTCGCTTTCGCTGATTTCGTCGGTGAGGCGGAACCGACGGTCACCGCCACCGTCTGCTGTTTATGGTTGCGGATGATCGTCACCGACACCTTCGTGCCCGGCGGGGTCAATTCGACCATCTTTACGAATTGGTCGATATCCGTTACCTTGATGTTATTGTAAACGGTGATGACATCTTCATCTTTGAGACCGGCATTGGCCGCTGATTGCCCGGGCATCACGTGATCCACCAGCACACCGCCATCGGGAACGCCATATTGCTGGCGCATGGCGTCATCCATATTTTTGACGATAATGCCCAACAGACCGCGCTCGACGGCGCGCCCGCTGGTCAGCGTCGTAATAATGTTTTTGGTGTAATCGTTCAGCGGGATGGCGAAGCCGATCCCTACGCTGCCGGCATTCTCCCCCGGACTATAAATCATACAGTTGATGCCGATGACCTCGCCGTATATGTTCACCAACGGTCCACCACTGTTGCCGGGATTGATAGAGGCATCGGTCTGCAGCAGGTCGCGGTAGGTAAACTGTTCATCCGGAGCGCGCAATTGGCGTCCGGTAGCGCTGATTACGCCGACCGTCATCGTGGAAGCCAGTCGGAACGGCGAACCAAAGGCAATCGACCAATCACCCACGTGAACTTTAGTGGCATCGCCCAGCGCGGCAGTCTTATACGGGCCCTTCTGGGTAATGCGCACGATGGCCAGGTCGGTGCGCGGGTCAGTCTGCACCACTTCCGCGGGAAGGGGCTTCTCCGTATCGGCCAGGGTCACCGTCACCTTCGTCGCGTTGGCGACGACATGCGCATTGGTCAGCACGATACCGTCATCGCGAATGATCACGCCGGAGCCGGAGGCTTGCGTGACACGCGGCGTTTGCGGACGCCCGCCGAAAAAGAAGTCGAACATGTCGTTGCCGTTGGATGTCTGTTCCTGCATGCGGGAGTTGATCGAGACAACCGCGGGCCCGACGAGATCGTGAATCGAGCGAAATTCCCCTTGGGTGGCTTCCAGGGCCTTGGGTGCCGGTCGCTGCGCGATCGCGGCGAATGGTAGCATCCCCACCAACAACACCAACACGAGCTGCACACTGCAGCGTGCCAAGACACGATGTACGGTGACCATGAACTATCGTCCTCCACTTGTTTGTGCACTGTTGAGGCCCGTCACCCGGCAGGGACGAAAGAAGCGTGGTCAGCAAGCGTTGCGGAAAACCTGGCGGTAAATCGACTGCGCGGCATTGCCACTTTTGAATTCGTTTCTCTTTCGCCTGAATCTCCCTGTACTCGCCGGCAGTCCGTCGGCTTTGCCGGGAGATTCACCTCCGACCCTCGGTATACCCATCAATTACCCGGCTAAAACGGCGTACCGTCATTTGCCGACGACGGGATGTTGCGGGTGTTCCCGTGTGGTCAAGTAATACTGTCCGAGCGTTGAGAAGATATCCAGATACATGCGCCCGCGTGCCAACGATCCCTGTACAATGCCTAACTTTTCTTCCTTGAGCGTGTGCGTGATGCCGGGAAGCAATACGGTGAAGACGGTGAGTTTGCACGCGTGGGCATGCACTGTTAAGGCAATCTCGACTCCGGACCTGCTCCCTTCGACAAAGGGAACAGACAAAAAGAAATCGCGAAACAAACAGCGCTGGCCGGAAATATGCGGAGCAAGGAATTGCGCGAGATCGGTGGCCGCGCGGCCACCGCGAAACTCGCCGACGGTCATGTCCGCCCGTGCATCGAGTACCGGAACAATGAGCGCCCGAACATGATCGAGAGTCAAACCGCGCAGATCGGCATCGAAGAACACCAGCAGATCACCGCGCGCGACAATCGCGCCGGTACGCAAAGCCGTCCCCTTCCCCTGATTTTCCGGCAGTCGGATCACGCGTACGCCGCAGTCGGTGGCAACCTCCGCCGTGTCATCCTCGGAACCGTCATCCACCACCAGAATCTCCCGTACCTGCGGCGCGTGTTGGAGCACCTCCAGCACCGGGCGAATGCGCGTGGCTTCATTGTACGCCGGAATGACCGCGGTTATGGAGTGCATACTTTGCCTCCTGGCGACGGCGCCAACCGAATAATTAATCCGGTAGCCTCTGCCAGCAAGGTGCCGTCTTCCAGGCTGGCAGTGGCCGCGGTTTCCACCGCCTTCCCTCCCCGGTGCCGAGTACAAATCCAGCCCCGCACCACAATCGCCGTTCCCACCGGAGCAGGATGGCGATAAGTAATGGAAAGCTTCGCGGTCGCGGAAGGCCCATCGAGTTCCCAGACGTAGCGCGCCATGATCTCGTCGAGCAAGGTGGCGATGATACCGCCGTGCACCACCCCGTGGTACCCCTGGTACATTGCGTCAGCGATAAAGCGCGTGACGTAAGTGTCAGTCTCCCGGTGGAATTGCAAACGTAAACCGCCGGGATTCTCCAGACCGCAGGCAAAACACTGTTGATCAGCGATAAAATCCATCACTCTACCTTCATGACACAACGACAACGCATGGTGAATATAGTAGAAACTACCCGATTTCGCTATCGCGAAGTCAGCGTTACACGACGATTATTCCGACATCTCTGGCGCGCGAGCGTCCCCGCGAGCAGGTTGGCAACTATTCGAATTTATCCGCAACAAACATCGATCCCCAATACCGACACCGGCGCACCTTCATTGCGGAAGGTCAGGCTATTACGCCCATCGCGCACCACGGATGCGGGAGCAGTGAAGGTGATCGTCTGGGTCGGTTGTTTTTCTATCGACTCGGTGTGTAGCGAATCGGCACTGCCCAACGGAGTGTCGTTGAGCGACAGCCAGAAGTTTTCCTTGCTGAGGGGGTCTGTCGCTGTCACCACCACTTCCACCGTCACCGGTATGGCAGCGGGCTCAGCGGCCAGCCACAGGTAAAATGCGCGCACGGCATGTGTGGGAACCGGCACCGGCACTTGCATCGGCCCATCGATTTCCACCGCGGTAACTCCGGAGGTGAGCACGTAGCGTTTGGGTTGTCCGCGCAGCACCGACAGCGAGTGCATCTCCTTCAACATATGAAAATAGGGATCACGAGATTGTCCCCATCCCTCTTCGCGTGAACAGAAAAAGTTGAAAAGCGCGATACCATCCGCCCCTGCCGCCAGATAACCGGCGGCGAAACCGCGCAGCAGGGGTTCATCGAGCACCAGTGGACGCAATGGCAATCCGTCACGTCGGTCGGCGGAGAGATCAGTGCAGGGGTACAGCGGGATATCCGCTCCGACCAGCGCGCGATACGCGTCAATTGGCATCTGCCACGAACTATTGAGCATGGCGCCCATCGTCAGACCGTCGATTAATCCCTCCCGCGCCCAGCTTGCCGGGTCAAATCCCAGCTCATAGGCGGCTGTTGGTGTGGTCGCGATGCGCGGAATGAGCGCAATCGGGCGCGACGCCCCGGCTAGCACAGCCCGCACTTCGCGCAGGAATCCGGTCATGATGGTACAGTGTTCGGCGAAGTGCTCGCGCGGAAAATAACTGCCGAAGCGCAGGAAATCCAATTCCAATACCTCGAAGTCATACCCGGCGACCAACTCGCGGATCAGCGCCAGATAATGCGCGTGCACGGCGGGATGCCGGTAATCCAATCCCGTCGCGGCCCACCCACACACCGGTGGATTATCGAGCCGCAGTTGGGGGTTGTTCAGATAAAATTCGCTGAATAAATGCGAACCGAGCCAGGGTACGTCATGCATATCGTTCATGCGGATAGAAACCCCGGGATGGATACCGCGCGCGCGGCAGCGACCCAACGCTTCGGCCAGGTAATCGCACCCCTGCAATGCCAGGCGTTGCATCTGCCGCACCCACGCTTCGCGTCCGGGTAGCTCCTCCGCCGGTACCGGGCCGAAAAACTCCCGCGTGCCGGGTTCATAGCCGTCCCAGAAGGTTTGCCAGACTTTCGACGGATAATTCACCCGTTGCGCGTTCGGATTGATCAGCATGACATCCGCACCGCCATCGACCACTTCATCCACCATCTGGATAACGTGCCGAGGTTCGAGCGGCTCCTTCGTAATCGCGAAGAGGTTCGTGCAGTCCTGGTTGTAAATGACGTGAAATGGGAATCGGGGCATGATGAATCCTCCTACCGGAAAACAGTTCAATCACGGACGGCGTTTTCCTGCTGCCAGTCTGTTGTAAAATTCCGACCGATTGGAGTCTACACCAAAGTTCCAATTATAAATAATGTCAAAGCCCCCCTTTCCACCCCCGCCATAACTCCCATAATTCCCATCACTCTCATATCTCCCAGCAGCTTGACGACCGAAAGCCCGCCCCGGTCCATTTTCTTTCAAAAACGACCGGTGCGAGCTTTTCCTGGTTCTTCTCTCTTTTCTCTGCCCCATCAGTGATGAGCGCGCAGGCCTCGCCGCTGTACCAGCCTTGCGTGGCTGGTTTAGGGGAGGCTCGCCGGCAGCGCCGTGCGTGCCGGCGGGAACCCACTCCCGGAGGAGTGGGCATGCCGCTCTGCAAGCGGAGCGGCACGCTGGCCGCGCCGAAGCGCGGCCGATGTGTGCCGGCAAGGAGCACCCTCCCGGCA
>Ga0073936_10000893_pt1 | contig 46997 bp, 38 predicted proteins | sample AliMusrvi5mmetaG_FD_87041 | JGI IMG/M metagenome (GOLD analysis project Ga0073936, IMG submission 87041) | Freshwater lake bacterial and archeal communities from Alinen Mustajarvi, Finland, to study Microbial Dark Matter (Phase II) - Alinen... | ecosystem: Environmental > Aquatic > Freshwater >...
GGGATATTTCTGAGCCAACGCTGGAAATTCAATTCGGATCAAGGCCATGTAATTACACGTGGCGCTCTTATACCAGAGAGGAAACGCCGGATTCTTTTGAAGCGTCCGCTGATCAATGAATTTGCTCATCAGAGCCAGATCCCGCGGCTCACTGAGACGAACCCCGCGATACAACTGGAAGAACTCCACATCGACCTTGTCCGCCGCCAGACCGTCTTCGACCGCCTTGGCAAAGATGCCATTGAGCTTGGCCCGTTTGACGCTATCCGGGTCTGGAAGTATGATGGATCCCCCGGCATATTGCCAGCCGGGTCTCCCCCCCGCCAGATTCCTGAGGGTGAGGGAGAGCCCGCGTCGGACCCCCTGGCTGACACTGAGCCCGATTTGATCGACCAGAATCTCGCACTGAAAATCGAAGGTGTCGAACCGGTCCAGACGATTCGCCGTCAGGTATCCCAGAATCATCTCACCATAAGGCGTTTTCTTGACTTCGTAATCACGGACGGCCTGATACAGCGAACGCCCGGCCTGAACAAACGCGTCGCGATTTTTCTGCCGCACGGCCAGCATGGCCAACGCCATATCGCGGCATACCGGGTTGGGCGCCTTAGCCGGATCACCCATCTCCGTTCCTACCGCCTGCTTGAGGGCCGCCTCGATCGGCCCGACCAGGGCAACACGCGGAGCAAGACTGGTAAGGCTGTTGGTGTCTTTATTGCGAAGAGCCTCTTCATGGAGCCGCCGGGTCTCGTCGGCCCAGTTTTTTACTTCGCCCTGAACCTGTGCGAATACGATGCGCCGTTCCTCAAGACTGTAGGGGATCCAATCCATTCCATGGAGTTGTTCCACAAATTTACTCTTGTCATCGGGAGTCGCCCCACCCCACCGCCAAACAAAGACGATCCCTGCCGGCATCTCATCAAAAGACGGTCCCTTGAAAATGTAATCCAGGGCGAACCTCGCGAACTCCTTGTCAAAATCCGCCTGGGCAGGACGCACCGCAGGCGCGGCGTAAGGCCAGATCTGGTAGGCCGGCACCAGTTGACCGTTCACGATGGAAGTGAAGTTAACAGGAGTCCCATGCCAGCTTTCTTTTTCGATGAGGTATTTTATCGCGCCCGCAAGTGTGTCGGCATTCGCGAGGGAGTTGATGACGGCCGCATCCGGGCTCCCGGCTTTCTGGAGGAACTGGGCCTCCGCCTTATAAACCGCAGGATTGGAACTCAGCGTGACAAACGGAATCGTTGCCACCGCAGGCGACTGCTTGAACAACTCAACATGTCGACTGCCGATATCTGCCCACTGTTGGGGTGTCGCCATTCGCCTCTGGGCGCCGCACCAATCCCACAAAAGAATTGAGGAACGTTCCACATCAGAAAGTTTCTCAAACGCCACCTTTTCAAAAAAAGCCTGTTTCTGGGCAAGCTGCATGGCACAGACCGCTTCCGAGGGAGACTCCGCTCCTCCAAAAAAGGCCGTATAGATATCCTGAACCGTGGCCGCTTTGGGCGCGGCATCAATGTAAGCCTGCGCCGCAAGAAGCACCGTTTCGAAATCCTTGTCGACGGCCGCCTGGTCTTTGCCAGCAGCCCCAACCCGGTAGGCCAGATTCTCGATCAGGAATTTGGCGCGGGCGGCACGTATCGGACTGCCGCGAATCAGCGCGGGCAAGCGGCGCCCGGGAACAATCGCATCCGCTTTCTCGGGGCCTGCCGAGGCCAGGCGTTCCAGATAACGATCCAGATAATAATAGCTCAGCAATTCCTGATCAAGGGGAGCGGCTGCGGTCAGGATGGACACCAACCGCTTCGCCATCGCCCCCACCAGCCGTTGCTCGTAACAGCGGTCAAGAAACCAGCCATCATACATGTCGGCCGGACCCGGCGAACGGACGCGATCCCCATTTTCCAGCATGAACTGGAAAGCCACATCCGGCTGAACAATGTAATCCACTAAAATACGATTTAACTCAAAGGCCGCCCGGGTGGTTTCCGGTCCCGGCGTGGCCACTTTCAGCATTTGCTTGTAGCGCGCCACGGCCAGGCGGTAATCGCCCGCCGCACTGGCGTTTTCGGCGGCCATCCGGATCAAGCCCGCCGGCATATCCGCATGCTTGGCGAAAAATGACCGGACCACCGGAGCCGCCGCCACGGCACGCCCCAGCTCCTGACTAAGCTGAAGCAACTTCGCCATGTCATCGGCAGTAAAGGCATCCGGAGTCTTCTGTCCTTTCGACAGCAGGACGGCAAAGGCATCCTGCCGGGGATCCGCCGCCGGGGTCTGTGCCTGAACCGTCGCAACCAGCATGCCAGCGCTACAAAGGAGAATCAGCAGGTTTTTTTTCATGGTTGTGTGCTCTTTTCCGGCGCGGAATCAGCCGCACCTTTTTTCAATTGGGCCTCAATTTTAGGCAAAATCTGTTTGGCTTTTGCCGCATGCGGACTGTCCGGATAACTGAAGATCAGTTGATTGCATTTTGCAAGCGCCTTGGGATAGTCCCCTTGCCGATAGGATACAAGCACCCATTTAAGAAGCATGCTGTCAAGGAACAAGGCGTCAGGATAATCCTGGAAGGTTTGTTCCAGCAAAGACGTCGCCTGGCCCAGATCGTTCTGATCCACATAATAATCCACCAGCCGGGCCAGTGCATCCCCGGCAAACGGGCTTTCGGGATACCGCTCTGAGCAAAGCTTATACTCTTGAATGGCTTCCACCGGAATGCCCATACCCGTTTTTCTGGAGGCCGCCATCTTTTCTATCGCCTGAGCGATCCGGAACTGGGCCTCTCCCTTGGATTCCGAGGTTCTTAAAGCCAGGACCTGCCGGAAGACCCCGATGGCATCCGTATAATTATTGTTCGCCAGGCGCACATTCCCAATGCCCATAAGGGCCTGATCGACCATGGGTGAATTCGGATATAATTTTCCGAACAAGTTACAAGTGGCCAAAGCCGCGGCCATATCATCGCATTCAAGATGCAACTCCCACTTGATTTTGAACGCCTCCTGCTTCAAAGCTGACGGGATGGATTCCCGGGTCCGGATCACCGACTCCGTGCGATCAATCCCCTCCGCCGCCTTTTCACGCGCCCCCTTGGTCAGCCCCATGCTCTTGAAAATCCGGGCCAGTTCCAAATAAGCGGACGCTTCGACCAGATTCTTGCGGGCCCTGATGAGCGGGTCAAACACCACGTCCTGGGTGGCCCGCGGCCGATTGTCCAACTCCCCTGAAATGGGAATGACCGCCTCGATAGTCCGCGGGATGTTGCCCCCGATATGGAGCTCGTCAACATAGGTGGCCACCACCTCGTCATTCATGGCGCAACTCAACACATCATCACTCTGATTGGGCAGCGCATCCCCGGTCTGCGCCGCGATCATGAGGCTTCCGCCAAAGCGTCCGGAATGAACCGGGGCTTGTTTGCCCTGTTCCGTCAGCTTGAGCATCACTTGATCACGGATCTTATAGCGGGGAGCATTATCCAGTCTTCGGCCGGCGATCTCGGCCTCTTTGACAGCATTGGTAAGAGAATCATCGTCTTCTGTTTTGTACCGCGAAACCACTTTGACGGTCACGGTATCAGCCGCATCCGAAACATCCTTGTCGGCATCCTGCAACAGCACGAAAACCGGCTGTCCGAGAAACGCCGCCGCGGCCGGGCTTTCAAAATCACCGAGCATGAAACCCAGGGAAGCGGTGGAGACCACAGTCACCTCGCCCGTTCGGGCCAAATTGCCCTGCCCGTTTTCCGTCATTTCATCAGTATAGATCGACAGGATCCGATCCCCGCCGGTGACTTCCAGAATGCCGTTGCCGGACTTCGGCAGTCCGACTTCCGTCGGGATCGAGCCGATCGCTATCTGTCCCGCCCCGGACAAGGGAACACAATCAATAGTTTCGCGGTCACCCCGGGTCGTCTGCAAAACGACACTGGCTTTCTTTCCTCGGCTGGTCATGATAGGCAGATCGTTATCCTCAATCCGGACATAAAACCGCCGCCCGGCCTCCGCATACTTGGCCGTGGGACTGTTCGTATCCACAGATGTCCCGACCAAGCTCAAGGCTTCAATGGCCTTGCTCCAGTTTTGCTGGGCGAAGTGACTCAAGCCGATGTAATAATAAGCCTGACTGGCCCAGATCGTATTGGGATACTGGGTGGTGATCTGCCTCAACAGGGGAAACGCACTGCCATACTGGCGGATTTGAAAGTAGGCCACCCCGGCGAGATAAAGCCCCTCCAGATAAAGATCCTGGTCATGTCCCGTCAACAGCTGGTCGGGTTTTTCGAGCGCCTTAAGACGATTGAGATAACCAATGGCCTTGATCTGCTCATGAATCCCAAGGTAGTACTTGCCCAATTCAAGACAGGCATCATTAACCACGGGACTGGTCGAGTATTGATCCAGAATGGATTCCAACATCTTGACCGCCCGATCCTTTTCCTGCGCCTCCAACAGTTCCTTGGCTTTGGCCAGAAGACGCCGGACCTCCAACTCGGAGGCAGAGGGCGCGGCATCCCCCTCTTTTCCTGCGGCAACAGGAGACTTGCGAGCCGCCATTGAATCCAACGGTAGCGCGCTCAACGCCAACGCAACCATCAGCAACACGGGGATTATCTTACCTGCGGTCCTAGTTTGCATCCACGCCTCCACCGGGCTTTAAGCCCATGCCTTTCAGTTTCTCAAACGCCACATTCGACTCCCCGCTTTGAGGATATTTCTTCATGATCCCCCGCAGGCTCGCCACGTACTGCTTGGTGTCCTTCAGGTCGGAGTACACAAAAGCAATGCGTAAAGCCGCCTCCGATGCATGATCCTTGAAAAAACTTTCGATCTCCCGAAGTTGCGCCAGCGCCTGCTCGTTTTTGCCCAGCGCCCGGTAACAATCGGCAATCCGGTACAACGACTCGGGCGGCCGGTCACTCAACTGATAGGCCGCGAGAGCTTCCTGATATTTCTGCAACTGCTGCAGCATCTCCGCCTGAATCCAGCACGCCTCCTTGGCGTACGCCGGCAGACGAACCAATTCAGCGGCCAACGGCAGCGCCTTTACAGCATTCCGCCGCCAATGATAATAACGCATCAACCGGGCACGACCAAAATCCTTGTCGGTCATGTCTGCACAGATCCGTTCCATCAACACTTCATCCCGGTGCATCAAGAAATCGGCCAGCCGTGAACGGTCCCCGTCGGTCCATTTGCCCTGCTGAAGCTTATCATAAGTATTGCGCGCCAGGGCGCCATCCTTGACTGAATCGAAGAGGATCCGGATCAGCGACTCCACCTGCGCATTATTCATTTCGCTGAAATTCAATTTGCTGAAATATTCCTGGCTCTTGGCCTTTTGATCCCCAAACGCCTGAACCCACCGGATGACACGACTGTAATTCCCGGGTTTCTGCAATGAGGCAAACTGGCGGTCTAAATGTTGAGTCCACTTGGCCCGGTCGCCATCGACAGAAAGATTGAATTCCGCCAAGGCCAACTGGAATTCGTCGTCCTGCGGAAGTTTGTCAGCCATGACCCCGGACCAGTAGCGGTAATAATCCGCGCGTTGCGTTTTTTCATTTTCGTTGAAATTCCCAAACCGGCGCACGTTATCCTTGACACTATACCAGTAATCACTCGGATTCGGTTTATCGGGATTTCCATGGAACGTCAGCGCCTTCTGATAAAAATCGGCCAGCTTCGGCTCATCCGGCCGCAACCGGATGAAAATGCCTAACGCCTGCTCCATCGTAAACCGGGCCACCTCGGGATTGGAATTCCGGAAATCAACCGCGGCCTGGGCATAGTATTTTCCCGCCTCTTCAAACTTACTCTGCCGCATGAATAAGTCGCCCAACCGGCATAAGGCCACCGCCGCCAGATTGTTCTTGCGGTAATCCTCATCCTGCACCATCTCGGTCCAGGACTTGACCGCCGCCACGGAGTCCCCGTTCTGAAAATGACAGAGCCCGATGTAAAAGAGCGCCGCACTGGCATAGCTCACTGCATTGGGGAAATAATCCAGGACTTCATTATAGGCCTTGATCGCCTCAAACCGCTTGTTGTCCAAATGCAGGCAGCGCCCCCGGCGCAACAAGGCATACGCCGTGGCCGTTGATTTCGGGTACTGCTCCATGAAGGCATTATATTCGGCAATGGCGCTCCGGTATTCTTTTTTGACAAAAACGCTGTCCGCCTTTGCCAGCAGATGCCCCTCGAAAGTGTCCAGCTTCTGAAAATCCGCCGCCGTCAGAGCGATCTCTGCGCGTTCGTCATTTTCCCAACTCGCCTCCACCCGCGCAACCGACGTTGCGATCATCGCGATCGCCACCAACATGATTCGGATATGACCTCTCATCTCCACCTTTCACCACGGCATGTCATCTTGCGTTCATGCATTAATTCGTCTCCCTCTTCATGGAAATCAAACCATATCGACATGCATAATGTGTGCCAAGGTAAAAAGAGCCTGTTTCAAAGGATCCAACTCATCCAGACGCCTATCCTTGTGCACACTCGCAATGACGCTATGCATTCTTGAGTATACACACCAGCGACAGGGAGTGTGATAAAACTTCCATTCAACTCCAAAATATTTTTTACATTTTGTTCATTCTGTCAAAAATTCTTCGTATTGGCAGATAATTTAGATGCCTTTGACCTGCACATTTCAGGCCCTTAACTTGTGCATCCTGCACATCGATGATAGAGTTCTTCACATACCGATGAAAAGCCACACCTACACACCTGAAGATGTTTGCGCAACAGAGATCCATTTTGAAATTGATAATGGCATACTTAAGCACGTCCGTTTCGAAGGGGGCTGTTCCGGGAATCTTCAAGCCCTATCCAAGCTCGTGGAAGGCATGAAGGTTGCAGATGTATTATCAAAGCTCAAAGGAATTGATTGTGACGCGCGAGGGACTTCCTGCGCAGACCAATTATCCAAAGCATTGGAAAAGGCAACGAGGTCAGCCGTAGCTTTGTAACGACAAATACTAAGGTTCTCAAAATAATCTATACATCCACTGGTGGCCGCCGACCTCCGGGCGGCGGCTAATCGCGCCCGGAGGTCGCCTTTAGAGGATGTCCAGATTATTTCAGAAACATTAGTATGCGCAGTATTTGTCGTTACAATCTAAGCGAAATATCAACGGGATGGTTTCGGCATCAGAGGCATTCGAACAGAAGTTCGGCGACCCGCGCCGCGACGGCTTCCACATTCTCCCAATTATGCCATTTGGGAATAAGATCCTTGTACTCGTTCAACTGCGTGATTTCCAAGTCGTACGGCAGAGGTTTCGCAAGTTGAATTTGCAGTTGTTGTAGCGCCGACTGGTTGTTTGGTTGCGGATATATTTCGTCGAATCTATTTAGCGCTTCAACAACGGCCGCATCACTCATGGCATCAGCCAAAGCGTCTATTCAGATCAGTGAGAACATGGCCGGCATCCCGCGAAAACCGGTGCCGGACATGAAGCGCGGCGGCTGAACCACCCACCAACACTGCGGAAGGCAAGATCTTCTGCAGGCGGGCAGCCGACGAAAGTAGACGCTCCCATTTAGGCAACGTGTCGGTCGGCATAAAGCCTCCAGAGGTGGTAGCGCTGGGCATGGGGATCCGCTGCATGCACCGTACACACGCGAAGGATCTTATGCAGCACCACTGGATCCGCCTTTGCTGAATCACGCAATTCAACCCAATCGGACCGACTCCCTCGCTCAATGATGTCATCAATCGCGACCGTTGAGAAAGATTGATGATATGTCTGTGTTCCATGAAAAACCCTTAAAGAAAAGGGCTCCTGAAAACAAGCGCGGACTTCAGTACTGCAGCAATTTGATGAACCTGTCGCGTCACGGAGTGCCCCTCCCACTTTTGTTAGGATTGCATAATTCAGTTGGCAGTTGAACGCAGATTCACCAGGTAAGGCTGAAGGTTTGGGCCGGGTAATTGACTGATATTTCCATGAATTGGCTCAGGAATTCCTTGAACCCCAACAACGGACTTGGCTCATGTTCAACACAATGAACTTGAATCCTCGGTGATCGCCAAACCACTTTAGTGCCGCTGGGCGAAAACAATTCAATCACAAAGGTGTGCAGGTAGGAGGGAATCTGGCGCTGTTCAATTCCGCATATAAGGGACGACTTGACACCGTCTCCCCGCAAAGCATGCCCAGTCCCTGTTGCCAGTGAGCCCGGAAATACACAGGTTGAGGCCCCTGTATCTAAAAGTCCATACGTAAGGCGGGACAAGCCTGAGTCAGCATTAATTACACAGATAGGCACGAAGATATGACCCGCTGGAGGCGGAGCGGCTTTACCGGGCACGAAATCCAAGATGGCAAAACAGTGCCGTTTCATGAAGTCAGTAAATGGTGTTCTGTCCCACACGTGGCACGTAGACCACAACCGGGTCATTCACCCCCGCTTTGCGAGCCCTGGCCACGACCGCTTCAACTTTGTTGCCATGCGCAACCACTTCACGGTTTTTAAATGATCTCAGCGCCACGATGCGCGAATGTCGACTTGGTAGTTTAACTGTCATATACGTGTATAGAAATTCGATTAATATTGGTATAAGATATCAAACTTAGACTTTCGCTGTCAATACCTGCTTTGCTAGCGGCCACTTATATGAACCTGTCGCGGCACGGAGTGCCCCTCCCACATTTTTTAGGGTTGCACAATTCAGTTGGCAGATGAGCGCGCAGATCGGGGGCTACATTCATCCCCCTCCCCACTTATCCTGTTCATCCTGAACATCTCCGCCACAGGCGGATGCGCCCTGGCGCAAATGTTTAAATCTCTTTGTGGCAATCAGGAGAACACTTGTAACGTCACCTTGATAAAAACACCAAGTGCTTTCCTTCAGGTGGCAGCCGACGTCCTCGGCGGCTGCAGGGGCAGTATGGGACCCTTCACGGGACAATGCGTTCGCCGAGGACGTCGAACGCCACCTTGATCGGAGGCGACCTCACGGGATCTTCAATTATTCAGGGATCTACAGATTGCCTGCCCCCATCGCACCCTACTTATCCTGTGCATTCTGTTCATCAACGTTAGGCCCTTCGGCCTTTTTTTAAACAAAAGTTTTTGCGCATAATTATGCAGCCACTCCGTACTGCCGAAGGATTTCCTGGGCCGCTATACGGATTTGTTCATAGTGATGATCAAGAGGATGAGGATCGGACTGGAGAGTTCCCGCCTTTTGACCTCGACTCATAATCGTTAAGACAGGAACCAGCACACGATCATGTACTGTGGCCATTCCACAGAGAAGCCCGACCGATTCAGGATTGGCATTGTAACGCCGACTTTTCTTGCGTTTGGCGATCAATCCTTTGGCCCTCAACTTCTTCAGGTCATAGGCGGCTTGCCGCCGATCATATTTGCCACGGTTACAGCTCATCCGCTCTCTCACCTGCTGTCCAAGCTGTTCCAAGGTAAAGCCCTCCGGACAGCTTGATAAAGCCAGAACACCATCCATGACGCTACGCATGCGGGCGTTAGTGATTTGAATACCCGCCATCCGTTGTTTACCCAGATGTTTCGGCTCTGATAATGAGCGGTACACGCCGACGTCCACACAGGCGACATGGGCGACCTGCACAATCCCCATGAACCGAGTGAGCGTCTGGCGCATGGTTTCGGCGACCACTCCGAGATTCGGCAGGCCCCGTTTCTGCTTCAACGCCTTGGCATTGTGTACCACCATCTCCACCCTCAACAGCCGTTCCCCTTTGTCGTAGAGTTTCAACGTCCGCTTGTCCCAATGCACTTTCATCACGGTCAGATCGTGCTCCAGGCGGCGAACCTCGCGGCTGGTTTCGGCAGCACGGCGACCCCTCTGTTGTTGTCGCGCTTTGGCGACTTTGATCCGAGGGCGTTGCCGGCTGCCGAAAATCGTCTTTAATCGCTCCACGTCCAGTCGGGTCCGCGTGCGATCTAAAAGTTGCTGGTAAACATCATCGAGAACTACCGGCTTGGCGAAAAGATAATTCCGGCTCAGTTCCAATTGAAAAATGGAGTAGCGGTACCCGAAGCCTGCGGCGCGTTGCTCTGCCCGGGTCAGGCCAAAACACAAGCAGGCGCTGTAGATCCATCGATCACACACCTGTTCCAGGCTCCCGCCCGTTTCCAGTTGATGGTTCATCCGGTTCACCCGCTCATAACTTTTGGCGTCTGTAAAACTATTGTCTTCCCGCGTCAAGCCTCCGGCTTTCAGATCCACCCACTCGTGGCCGTTGAGAATCACTTGTGCCCCGAATGGCGCATACCCACACATGCGAATCACCACATGGCCCCACTCCTTGTCCATGATGTGGAAATGATAATAATTCGCATACCGCCAGGGCCGATGATGCCGGATATCGATGATATGGCCCTCGTCCGCATGGCGAACGATATTCCAGACCGGTGCCGGGGCCGTCCCCACAATCACCAGAAATACACCGGTCTTCCCAGTCGCCTTTTCCAGATGTTCCTTCGCCAGTTCATCCTTCCGCTCCCCGGCCCGAGCATCGATGACAGGGACTCCGTTCGTTAGAGCCCAGCCGCGAACCCGCCTCGCAAAATCACCCGCCAGACGTTTCAGCGCGTCGTTCGTCAGCCCTTCATCGTGCCCTTTCCAATGCCGCCACCAACTGCGAAATCCGCCGCCCGTTTGCCCCATCGGGAAATAGGCGTTGATCACAATCCGATCCAGGCATTCGTAGATGCCTTCCATATGCTCCTGGTAATACTGACTGAAATCATCCATGGGTTTCATGGCTTGGCTTTGTACCCCATCATAATTGGATAATCACGTCTCTATTTGGCTGCCGCTACTGCGGCCACTCTTTTAAGTAACCCTCCAGTACTCTGGAGGGTTACTTAAAAAGCCTAGATTCTCTTTGCGGCAATCAGATTCACCTCGCCCATTCAAAAGAACTTTCCATCTTGAATGGCTCCTCCGTTCCCCCTAAACTCAGCCCCATGAAACAGCACAGTACTTCCGAATCAAAACCCCATTCTGTATGGGGCTCCCTCGTTTACCGCCTCCGCTGGCCTTTGGGTTTGTTTGCCTTCATGTTTATTCTGGTCTCAGCCACTATCTGGCCGGTACTTCAAGACCCTGATCAGGTGCTAGCCTTCAATGATGGGAGCATTGAACTCGCATTGTCACCAGTATTCCATTTTCCCGAAGCACTGATTCGCATTTGGGACAACCAAACTTTCTTCGGAAACGGGGGGGGACAGTATCAACTGTCTTTCGTGGGGCTTGGAGAAACCATAGGCTCTGAATTTTGGCGCCGGTGGGCAGTTCCGTGGGTTTCGGCATTTTGCTCACTGGGTATTTACTGGGCCTTCCGCCAGTATCGAATCGGCCGTTTTGCCGCCGCCTTGGCGACAATCATCATGATCTTCGCTGGTTGGCCATTCAATTCCGCTATTACCGGTCTAGCCGTCCGGATGATTGCATTAACCTGCTCGGCCCTCGCGCTCGGCTTTGTGGAACGCGGACGCATCACTGACCAATGGCTGCCGTACTTAATCGGAGGCGGCTTTCTGGGTCTGGCGGTATCCGAGGTTCCCGATATCGGACTCCTCTTCGCTTTTTCCACCGCCGCCATCTTCTGGTGGACGCATCTTTGGGGAAAAGAGGATTCAGAATTCAAGATTCAGAATTCAGAAGCAGCAAATCAGGGGAAAAAGCTGTGTGCAAGATCTAGGGTCTCTTCGAAATGGTCTTATATTCCTAAATTCGCGCTTTACGTTACCTTCAGCATCATCATTTGCTGGCAAACCATTAATGTCATGTTCTCAACCCAAATTCAAGGTGTCACACAAGGTGCCAGCGAGTCTTCTGAACAACGATTCAACTGGGCCACGCAGTGGAGCCTCCCCCCCGCAGAATTATGGAACACTGTTTCGGGAAGTTATTTCGGAACTACCATCAATTCACTGACCAAACCCTACTGGGGCCGCATGGGGCGCGACGCGAATTGGGAGACCACCCATCAAGGATTCCGCAATTTCGCCCTATCCGGTTGGCATATCGGCGTCATACCTTGCACCTTGATGATCGCCTTAGCCGTTCTGGCCATAAGGCAAAGAAGCCAGAACGCCGAAGCCGCACTGCCCCCCTCCCCTTGGCTCTGGCTAGTTCTTGGCGGGAGTGCTCTGGCCATGATGCTCATGTGGGGCCGGTTCTTTTTCGTTTACAAACTTTTCTGGTCACTCCCCTATATGAGCACATTCCGTAATGCGGAAAAATGGAACGGTCCATTCCTACTGCTGGTGGGACTGGGCTGTGCCTTTGTGCTGGATGCAGTACGAAAAAGTCTTTCATCAAAGGAGTTCAAAACAGGCACCTTGTGGCGGGTCCTGACATTTTCTTTTGCGTTCATGGCGGGACTTGCCCTACTGATCGCCATCTTCACCTCCGGACAAAGAGAGAGGTTTATAAGCGCGCGGGCAGCAGAGGGTTATCAAGATATGGCCGCTCTTATGTGGCAAAATGCAGTGGACGCCAGTTTCAAGGTCTTTTTCATTGCAGGACTCTGTGCTCTCGGAGCTTGGTGGATTGGAAGGCGACAGGCCAAAGGCATCCACACCTCTCCTATCGCCGTACTATCCGTAATCGGCTTGATTGCCTTAAGCGACCTCACCTTCAATAATTTGCCATATGTCCAAGGCCATAAATACAAACATTATCTGCAGCCTAACCCTCTGACTGAGTATCTCGACGCTCACCGCACTGAGGGCCGGATCAAAATAATGCCTCCAAATCATCCCCTGTTGAACAACCTGAGGCTGACGCAGCTCCAAATCAAGGGGTATGACCTGTTTGACCCCACTAGTATATCGCGCATGCCCACAGATTATGAGGCATTTTTCAAAGCCTTGGAGAAGAATCCAACCCGTCTTTGGGAAATCGGATCCATCCGTTATTTTCTGACACTGCCGGGTGCCGTCGAAGAATTAAACAAACTTGATGGGAATCGAGGTCGGTTTATCGAACGACTTGCCCTTGGCGTTGGGATTGTTGATGGGGCCTACATCCCCATGAATACCCCATCTGTCAGCCAACGCTACTTACGCCTGGTCGAATTCACTGGCGCTCTACCTAAATACAGGTTGATCAGTGAGGTAATGACTAATACCTTGCCTGATAGTGGTGATGCAAAAACACTTAGCACCATGGCCAGTGCGTTATTTGATCCCGCCCGCACCGTAATCCTGAACACCACCAACCGTCCCCCTCTGGGGCCATTGCAAAAAACCTCTATCACCGTCCAGAAGGAGACCTCCGTTGAGGTCCAACTTTCTATCACAACCGATAGCCCCTGCATCCTCGTCCGCTCATCCAAATTTGACCCCAACTGGATTGTCCACACAGGAGACACCCGACTACCGCTACTCCGTGCTAACTACTTCTTTCAGTGTGTGTCTATCCCAGCAGGTACACATGAGGTGACTTTTTCTTACCGCCCAAGTCTCAAACTATCCGCCGAGGCCGCCATCGGTCGATTGATTCTTATCAGCACAATCCTGCTTACACTCAGCATGGCGTTACAACACAACTGCAGGCAAAAACCCACCGCTCTAGATTGAACATGGCCCCCCCTTTTATCTCCTTTGTCATCCCCACCTTGAATGCGGAACGGTTGCTCCCGGGATGCCTGCAATCCATCCGCTTGCAGGATTATAATCCGGAAGGCTATGAAATACTGGTGGCCGATGGTGGATCCACGGATCGGACACGAGCGATTGCGGAACAGTATGGGTGCAGTCTCGTGGAGGCCACCGGCTTGCTGGCGGAAGCCTCGAAAAATAAATGCTTCGATGTTGCCCGTGGCGAATATATGGTCATGCTGGATGCTGACAATGCCATCAGCAGTCCAGACTGGCTCCGTCGAGCCATGAAGGCTCTTGAGAAATACCCGGATGCGTTGGGATTTGAATCCTATTACCTCAAGGCTCCACATGATAACCATCTCAACCGTTTCCTGACTGGATGCCTACTGGTTTGCGATCCCTTCGCCTCCGCCATGGCCACCCCCCCTACTCTGCAATCCCGTGACATAGCCGGCGTTGAACTCTGGGAATTGCCATCCAATGGCGGCTATCCCACAGGGGCCAATGGCTTCATCTTCAAAAAGACACTGCTACGCCAACTCGGCGACACCCCTTACCATGAAGCCGCCTTCTTCCCCGCTCTCGTGCATCAAGGTATGCGACAATTAGTCAGAATCCGGGGTCTGGGTGTTTATCACTATTATATCAACGGCTGGCGCGACTACATCCGCAAACGGCGCAGGACTGTCATCCTCTACAAAATGCGCCAGCAGGAATTGACAGAGACATGGGATCGCCACATGGGCTGGAAAAGAAAGCTCACATTTATCTGGACGCTATCCCTGATTGGTCCCTTGCTTCAAAGCCTTCTTATGGCCATCTGGAAACACGACTGGGAGTGGCTGCTTTTTGCGCCCGCCGCAACGGTTTCCGCTTTCGCAAATGCCGCCGGTTTATGGGAATATTCTAGAGCCTCATCCCATTCCAATCGCCATGCCTCCGCAATGAAGTTAAGTAAATAAGCCCTTTTCAATAACGCTTAGGGCCTCCGCAAGGTTGGGCTTAATAATGATGGGCACCTTCGCGTCTAATTCTAAAAAACGCTCCAATTGTTCAATTTTCAGAGACGTAATCAGTATCCCCCGACACCCCGCCGCAGCGGCGGCCTGGACATCATTCAAACCATCCCCGATCATCCAACACGAGGGGAGATCTAGACTCATTTCTGATGCAGCGCGGAATAACAGTCCCGGTTTGGGTTTTCGACAATCGCAATCCTTCACATAAGGAGACATCATCCCCGGCCGCCCCTTAGGATGATGCGGGCAATAATAGAGGGAGTCCCAATAAGCCCCCTTCTGTTCTTGGGCCAGTAATTCTGCGAGGCGTTGATTAACCGATTCAAGCTCAGGAACGGTCAGCGTCCCCTTTGCAATTCCCGGCTGATTCGTGACGACAATGAGTTTGTAGTCCATCTTACGGGCTTTACACATGAACTCGGCCGCCCCGGGAATCAACACCACTTGCTCGGGCCGACGAGGCGAATCCAGAAGCCCGTGCGTCTCATCGTATACCATCTCATTGATGGTCCCATCCCTGTCCATGAATATCGCTCTATTCATTGTCTTTAAAGAGATCCTTTTTCCTCTCATCCACCTATCTGCCCCGGATCCCCTGCAAACTTTGGTCTTCCCTGACCTGATTTCTGCGTCCCAAGGCCGCCAAATAGTTTCTGACAAGCATGCTTAAAGAGAAAGCCTATAATCGTCCATTTTCCTCTGATTGCAAAACCAAAGAACCCTTTGGCCATCTTTATGAACTCGAAGATAAAAACGATTCGGAAAGGAAATGAAGCTGGCAACCAACGTCGCATCGGTTTCCACAACAACAAAGAAATCACCCATGTGGGCGCATTGGCTGAAAGAACTGCAAATAATCCATTCAAGTATGTGCGTTTTACAACAAGTTGACTGGCTCGATATACTTGATTGAGATCATCTGTAACAAGCCCTTCATCCCGTGCTTTTTGGTAGAGTTCAGTCTCAGGATAAAAAGTCAGGGAAAACGTGGCAAGGTTATATGGCTTCTCCAACTTTGTGCACAACCGTATGCTAGCCTCAATATCTTCTTCGTTTTCCCAAGGGTTATCCAAGATAATGTCATAGCGTACCATGATTTTCTTATTCAATTTCCTCGCAACTTCATTAATACGACGACCTGTTATCAGGATGTCATCCAGCGACTCCGGCCGACCATACAAGCTTTTAAAAATCCGTTCGCTACCCGATTGCACGCCGATGGCGACATGGTAGAGACCGGCTTGTACTATTGCTGAAAGTTTGGCCTCAGAAACTGAACGGGGAGTCGTCAGCAGAAAGAACGGCAAACTGATTTCTTTCCGGTATCTTTCCGCAAAATCACTCAATGATTCAAGAGGCTGCGCCAGAAATGCGTCATCAGCCAGAGAGATCACCCGTAATTCAGGCATCAGTTGGAGCGCAGCTTTCAGCTCCTTGATGCGATTATCCACCGAACGCCAACGAACCGGCAGTCTCCTGCCATACAGATGGCGGAGCGCATTGTTGCTGCAATATGTGCAGGAGTATGGGCACCCACGAGAGAACATCGCCTCATATGCGTAACCATTGCACCTGGCCAAGAAATGGGCATCAAACCGGACGAGGCCGCCTTCGCGCATGACATACTGATGGTCCAATTCGTAATCAGGAAGCGGTATTGAATTCAAATCGGCCACCACAGGACCGGGGACAACAGGCAGGTTTTCCTTGTCAGACTGTTTCATTATTCCTGGTATTGCCACGGATTGCCAGGATTTCCCACCTGCCATTTCCCCAGCCAACTGACTAACACTGATCTCCCCTTCGCCGACACAGATCATATCGGCATGTTCTAAACATTCCGCAGGACGTAGGGTTGGGTGAACCCCCCCCCAGATGATTGGGGCAGACAACTTCTGACGAAGGAACCTCGTAACATGCACCGCATTGTCAAAATGACAGGTCATCAGCGAAATGCCAACCAAGTCAGACGTTTTACACAACTCGGCGAGTTGCTCAAGGACAGCGTCCGAGTAAGGGTATAGGAACGAATTACAGGCATTTAACGTTTTATCCGTATAACTCCAGGGAAGGGCAATAATCGTGGTCTTGTGTCCCTGCGCTCTCAGGTAGGCAGAAAGATATCGAAGACTTGGCATGGACACACCTTCAGCCAAAGAAATGAAAGCGATATTCATAATTCAACTCCTTCAATACATAACATTAGGCTCAAGTATGCTCCACATACTCACAGAAAGATGGCTTCTCGCCAGACGCAACCTGAGCCAGAACGGCTTCCAGTTCCTGCAACCCCTCCGGCTTGCCAATTTCGCAGAACCGACAAGGGGGTTTCCAGAAAACCAACTCACAACAGGCCACTAAATAATCTTAAATGTGTAACCGGGTAAAACTATGAACTATTTCTTTATGCGAGGGCTTCCTTGTTTTTACATTTGCCACTCACGCCAACCACTGACTCCCACTTTGTCGCCTGCATCTTAAGCGCCGGGTGGGACACCAATAAATGCCACACCACCGCCTGAAAGGCTTCGGTATGAGGCGTAACAGACGCAGGGGCCACAACGGGAACGATCACGCAGGCATCGGCCATTTTTGCCGTATATCCACCATCACGCCCTACAATCCCCGTGACCGCAGCCCCAACCTGTTTGGCGAACTTGATGGCCTCAACCAGGTTGGGGCTGACATTATTCTCAGCATCCCCGCCCCCCACCGACATGATAAATACGGCATCCTTACTGTTCAGTCGACTTGCCAGAAGCCAAGCAGCAAAGACACCGCCCCACCCTTCATCGTTAATCCGGGCCGTCATCTCCGAAACATTATCAGTGGGGGCATAAGCCTCTATGCCAGCAAGTTTGCGAAAATCATTCACGGCATGTGAGCAATTGGCGGCACTCCCCCCCACACCCAGAAAAAAAATCCGCCCGCCCCGGCCACGAACAGAAACCAACAGATCCACTACCCTGTCAATGGCATCCGTATCCAACTTCCGGATGATCTCAGCTGACTCCTTTAAATGCTGTTTTATGAAGTTTGTTGTCATGTAACCCATCCCGCCTTTCGGAAAATCACCCCTTAACACGCCACGCCTGCTGCAATGTACGTCTATAATAAAACCGCAGATGACATCCTGTTGACTATCGCCCATTACCTCAGGTATAATCAAGTAAATAACAGAAATCGGGCTCCACAGATGAACGAGAACATCCTATCAAAGTTGAAAATCAAGGTCTTTGCCGACGGCGCGGACGAAAAGTCCATAAGGGAGCTTTACCCTTGTTCCCATATCTGCGGCTTCACCACCAATCCGTCACTCATGCGTAAGGCTGGCGTGGACGATTACGAACGATTTGCTCGTAATCTGCTGGAGCACGTGCAGGAAAAGCCCTTATCCTTCGAAGTTTTTTCCGATGAGTTTCCTGAAATGAAACGTCAAGCCATCCTCATCAATTCGTGGGGCGCGAACGTGTATGTCAAGATTCCGATCACGAACACACGCAACGAATCTGCGGCCCCTCTGATCGCAACCCTACTGAAGGATGGACTGAAACTGAACATCACCGCTATGCTACCGCCCGAACAGGTGGATACAATTCGCCCCCACTTTTCGAAACAATCGCAAGCGTTTATCTCGATCTTCGCAGGGCGTATCTCGGACACTGGCGTGGATCCAGAGCCCGTCATGCGTTATGCCGTGGAGTCGTTCAAAGACTGCCCGCACACCGAAATCTTGTGGGCAAGTTGCCGAGAACTGTTCAATATCTTCATGGCAGAGCGCACCGGATGCCATATCATCACTGTCACGCATGACATCCTGAAAAAACTTAACCTACTAGGGCGCAATCTCGGGGAGTACTCGTTGGATACCGTCAAGATGTTCTACAACGACGCGCATGACTCCCAGTACGTGCTTTAAATTGCAAGCCACATGACGGCACAACGCAAAGTCCTGATTACCGGATGCGCTGGTTTCATAGGCAGTAATCTCGCTGATCGTTTATGCCGGAAAGGCGTTGAAGTCATCGGCGTGGACAACCTTGCCTACGGCTTGGCCTCGCAAATCCCTCCCGGCGTGGTCTTCCATAAACTGGACATCCGTGATCCTGCAATCTTTCCACTTTTCCAAGACGTGGACGTCACGTTCCATCTGGCCGCCAAAAACTGCATCACCGACTGCCAGAACGATCCGGTTGAAACCGCTTCAATCAATGTGGCAGGCACGGTGAACGTCTTCGAGGCCGCCTTAAAGGCTGGCACCCGCAAAGTCGTCTATGCCGAATCGTCAGCCATTTATGAGGGTTCAACACGTTTGCCAACACCGGAAACAGATGAGGCACCGCAAAGTTTTTACGCCCTCAGCAAGCAAGCCGCTCATCTTTTTGCCCTTGGTTATGCCCGATTCCATGCGATCAAACTGACTGGACTGCGCTATTTCTGTGTGTATGGCCCCCGGCAGGATTACCGGCGCACGATACCGCCTGTGATGAGCGCCTTCATCATTAAACTTTTGCGCGGCGAATCCCCGACAATTTATGGAAGCGGCGACAAGCGACGTGACTTCATCCACGTCGATGACATCAATGATTTCCACGAACTCTGCATCACCTCAGCCGCCACTGATGGGCAAGTGTTCAATCTGGGGAGTGGGCTCAATTACTCCGTTCGGGACATTTATGAGCACGTGTCGGCCTTACTCAATATCCGCCTACCGGCCTCATTCTGTGCGGATTTACCCGGCGAAGCCCAGGTAACACTCGCCGACATCTCCCGCGCACAGCGCGTCGGCTGGTCTCCAAAAATCGGTTTGGATGATGGATTGCGCACTATGATCGAGTTCATCCAGAAAAATGCGACGGAGTCATGAAGGCGTTGGTTCTCGCAGCAGGCAAAAGCAGCCGTATTGCAACAGTGTCCGGCGGCCTGCCGAAACCCCTCATCGAAGTCGCCGGTCAGCCAGTGATTGCACACTCATTGCGCTGGCTGGCTCGCTATGGCGTCACAGACTGTTGGATTAACCTGCACTTCCGTCCGGAAGTCATTCGCGAAACACTCGGCAACGGATCGCGCTATGGTGTGCAAATTCGCTACGTGCATGAACCGCAGATTCGGGGCACGGCTGGTGCCGTCAAAAATCTGGAATCGCAGTGGGGCGAAACGTTTCTTGTGGTCTATGGCGACAACCTGCTCGGTTTCGATCTCAGCGCCATGTGTCGACGGCATATCGAAATCGGCGCTATTGCCACAATCGCCTTGTTTCATTGGGATCAGGATCCACACAGTGGTATCGCCGGTGGACGCGTGGTCATGGACAACCACGGCAGGATTAGCGGGTTCATGGAACGAGGTGCCGCAATCTCCGCCCCGACGTCCCCGTGGGTCAACGCAGGCGTCTACATTCTCGAGCCGGACATTTGCCGGCACATTCCCGCCGACATATTCTATGATTTTGGGCGCGATGTTTTTCCCAGTTTAATCCAACTGAATCTGCCTTTACATGGACACCCTATCAACGATTATTGCCTGGCCGTCGACACTCCAGAAGCGCTGGCCCGAGCGCAACAAACGCTCAGCCGCCGATAAGCCGCTTGCAACTGCTCAGGAATCCATAAGCCACAGACAACCTGAGACAGCCACATTCTGCTCCAGTTTAACCTTTACTCCGGAAGGCGGTTCATATATTTTTACTATGTTCTGTTATGATATTCTAAGAGTTCGCTTTACGGAGATTCCTTATGATCGTTTCTAAAACTCCATTCCGGCTCACGTTGGGAGGCGGCGGAACTGACCTGCCATCTTTCTATCAGAAACATGGAGGATTCATCTTTGCCACAGGGTTGACCAAGTATATGTATGTCATGGTCAACCGGCCTACTGCCGATAATTGGGTTCGCCTCCATCATAATGAAATCGAGAAGGTTCGTCACGCTTCCGAATTGAATCATGATCTGGCGCGCGAAGCCCTACTGCATTTGGGTATTACGGAAAGCATCGAAATATCAGCCTTGGCTGATATTCCTGCCGGAACGGGATTGGGTTCATCCAGTTGCTATCTGGTCGGGCTTCTGAAAGCCCTTCGCGCGTTGCAACACACAACGGTTCCAACCACCGAGCTCGCTGAAGAAGCCTGCCACATTGAATTGAACCGCCTTAACAAGCCGATTGGTAAACAAGACCAATACATGGCGGCTTACGGGGGTATGACCGTGCTGGACATCAGCAAGGATGGTCGCGTAACTGTCAGGAATGTTGAGATGAAAAACTGCGCGGCAACGGACTTCGTCAGCAATGTCCACCTTTATTACACTGGTGTCAAGCGCGATGCCGTGGATATCCTGAGCGAACAGTGTCGCAAAATGCAGAACCACGAGTCTGACTCCGCCTTGGTAGAGGACAGTCTACTGCGCATTAAAGAGATTGGCTACAAGACGCTGGCGGCCATCGAACAGGGCAATTTGGACAATTTCGGGAGCCTCTGCGATGAACACTGGCAGCACAAACTGAAGCTTTCCAGCAAAGTCTCCGTTCCCGGCATGAACGAGATCTACGAGGAAACCAAAAAACGTTTCGGCGTCCTTGGCGGGAAAATCGCCGGTGCAGGCGGGGGCGGATTCCTCATGTTATACTGTCCCTCCAAGCATCAGGAATTGACTCGTTTTATGCATGAGCAACGATGCAAGCGCATTGAGTATGGTCTTGCAGATATGGGGGCGCGTATCATCACTTCTGACTGATGTCGCATGAAAATCTCCATCATAGGCGCTGGCCTGATCGGTTCGCGGCGAGCGAGGGTGGCCCGCGAGGCGGGCGACGAGGTGGTCACGGTATTTGACCCCGATCAGGCGCGTGCCCGTCTTCTGGCAATCGAAACACATGCCGCTGTGTCAGAAACCGCAGAGGACGCGATTAACGCTTCGCAAATCGCGGTCATTGCCACACCCAACAAGTATCTCACACCCTTGGCTTGTCTTTGCATGGGCTCAGGGCGCCACGTTTTGATCGAAAAACCCATGGGACGGAACGTGGCGGAGGCGTATCAACTTTTTGAAATGCAAACAAAACATCCGGACATCATATTCAAGGTTGGATTTAATCATAGGTATCACCCCGCCTTTATGGCAGCACACCAAGCACTCTCCGCAGGCAAAATCGGCACCGTCACCTTCATCCGCGCCACCTACGGTCATGGTGGAAGACCCGGTTGTGAAAAGGAATGGCGCGGTAATCTCGATCTAGCTGGTGGCGGGGAACTAACTGACCAAGGGGTCCACCTGCTTGATCTGACCTGCTGGTTGCTGGGGTGCCCGGACTGGACGTTTGCCCAACGCCGAACCCTTGTCTGGCCATTGCATAACCTCGAAGACAATGGCTTCTTCACGCTTGGTTGGAACGACGGACGGCTGGCCCAGATGCATACCTCCTGGACGCAATGGAAGAACCGCTTCTCTTTCCAGATTTACGGTACCGCCGGAGCACTGGAAATTGAGGGTTTGGGCGGCAGTTATGGAGAGGAGTCGCTTACCACCACTTTGCGCAAACAGGAGGGCGGCATACCAGACACGCAAAAACAGGCATTCGGAGGACCCGACGAATCCTGGCGCCTCGAATGGGCAGACTTTCGCCGTGCCATCAATTACGGAGGATCTCCTATGAGTAATGCGGCAGAAGGTTTGTCCGTAATGGCCGCCTTGGATGCTGTATACCGCTCCAGTGACTCTTTCCAACCGATTGCCATTGATTATCCTCACCCTCTTGCAAAATAACCGCCCCCATGCCACCACTCCCAAAAGTCACTGTTGCATTGCCTGTCTTAAACGAAGAGCGCGACATCGCTCGTTGCCTGAATTCCATTCGCAAGCAGGATTACCCGTCCGACCTGATCGAAGTTATTGTCGCGGATGGCGGCTCAACAGACCACACAGAGGAGATTGTCCGTTCCTATGGATACACATTTATGCATAATCCGCACCGGCTAGCCGAACCCGGGCTGGCCTTGGCCTACACGCAGGCTTCCGGGGAGCTGTTCGTCCATATGGCCGCCGATAATGAACTACGCGAAACCAACTGGCTGCGAGAGATGGTTCAGCCTTTTTTAAAAAATCAGAATATCGTGGGGGCTTACTGCCGTGTTGAGTGCAATCAGGATGACGATGCTTTCCTGAAATACTTCAACAGCGATACCGACCCCTTTTCCGCTTTCGTATACTGGAGCGCCTCCCATCCGAAAACGTTTCGGAAACAATTTCCTGTTAAAACTAGCACTGACGCTTACGTGGTCTATCAGTTTGACTCCCGAAACTACCCCTTGGTGGCTTTCGCCCAAGGCTTCATTATACGCCGATCTTATCCGCGCCCGCCGGAAACCAGCCATGACGACATCCTGCCCATCGTGCATATTATTGAGCAGGGTTATGATTTGGCCTATGTTCGAACTGTTACCATCGGTCATTATGTTTTCGATGGTTTTACCCACTACCGCCGCCGGATGTTGCGAAAAGTTTCAGAGAGTTTCACGCAGGCTAATCACGGGTTTCATGCCCGCGAAAAAACCATGACGCCTGTCCGGAGATGGCGCCAGTACCTATTCTTGCCATGGGCGCTAACGCTTATCGGGCCATCCATTTGCGCATGTAGCAGATTCATTCGCACAGGTCGCTGGTATCATTTTTACCATATTCCGGCCAGTTTTCTGCTCGCCGGGTATATTGTTCGCATGGCGCTTGAAGTCCGGGTTTTGAGATTTCGCAAGGTGCCGACCACGCAATATCATTAAAGAAAGGATAAACGACAATGACTTCAACAAAAATCGCTTTGGTGGATTTGAAACGACAGTATCAGGGTATCGCCCAGGAACTTGAGGCGGAGGCCCTCGCAGTGCTGAGATCCTGCAATTACGTGTCAGGAGAGCGCGTATCGTCGTTCATGAAAGATTTTGTGCAAATACACGAAGCCCTGTTCGGCATCGGCCTAAGCACTGGCACCGATGCCCTCCATTTGGCATTATGGGCTTTGGACATCCATCACGGCGACGAGGTCATCGTACCGGTGAATACCTACATCGCTACCGCTGAAGGTGTTTCACTGTCTGGCGCCAGCGTCGTCTTTGTTGATCACGACGAATACTACAATATGGATGTCCAGGATCTTGCCCGAAAGATCACTTCCCGCACGAAAGCCGTCATAGCCGTTCACCTCTATGGTCAACCGGCACAACTCGATGCCATCCGTCAGGTCTGCGATGCACACAGCCTTGTCCTGATTGAGGACTGCGCTCAGGCGCATCTGGCCCGCTACCAAGGCCACTCGGTTGGATCCGTTGGCCGCGTTGGATGTTTCAGCTTCTACCCTGGAAAAAACCTCGGGGCCTGCGGAGAGGCGGGGGCGGTTATCACGAACGACAACGCCCTTCATGAACGCATGCGCCGAATCCATCAGCATGGCGTAACCGACAATAAGTACCACCACTGGGAACCCGGGCACAATTATCGCATGGAAGAACTCCAGGCGGCCCTATTGCACGTCAAACTGCGTCGTTTACAGGATTGGACCACTAAACGGCAGGCAAACGCCCATTTGTACAACGAATTGCTACACAACGTCACTGGAGTTCAATGCCCGCGTGAACGCGAAGGCACAGAATGTGTCTATCACCTTTATGTAATCAAATGCCAACAACGTGAAGCACTCGCGGCTCATCTCAATGCCAAAGGCATTGCCACCGGCCTTCACTATCCCACTCCCCTGCATCGGCAGCCGGCCTATGCCTCGCTGGGCCATAAAACCGGTGATTTCCCTATGGCAGAGCGTTGCGCATCGCAAATCCTCTCCCTGCCCATGTTCCCAGAGTTAACTCCTGAAGAAATCTCATTTATTTGTGAAGAGATAAAAAACTTTTGCATGGGTCGCGCATCATGAAAGAAGGCGACAAGATCACTGTGGCTGTCTGCGGTCTCGGCTGGTGGGGAAGCAAAATCCTGCGGAATTGCGCACGCCACACACGAATTTCCCAAGCCATTGGTGTTGACCCGGATCCCGCTTTACGCGCAGAGATGAAACAACAGTTCGGCGTACAGACCTGCGCCAGCCTCGAAGATGCCGCAAAAATAACCGCCCTGGATGCGGCCTTCATCGTAACTCCTCCCGCCACGCACTTCCCACTCGTAAAGCAGGCACTCCAGTCAGAACTACATGTTGTTGTAGCCAAACCTCCAACTCAGACCGTATCGGAACTGAAAGAACTGATCGCACTGGCTGCCGCACAGCGTCTTGTCCTAATGACCGATGCCACCTTCTGTTACAGTCCCGCCTGCCGCAAACTTCGCTCTCTTTTGAACAGCGGCGAAATCGGAACTGTGCGTTATGTGGAATCGGTGCGTTATGGCGACAATCTTCGCGTCCAAGGATACAGCCGACTGGAAAGCGCGGGCCGTGCTACAAAAACGAATGTAATCACAGACTTAGTGATGCACGATCTGTCGTTATTGCTCCTCCTTTTCGGATACGACTTCACGCTGGAGTTCGTCAGCCGCGCCGCGAATATCTTCCCTGAACTAACAGAGACCGCCCATATTCATCTCCGTCGCGAGACGTTGCGCGCCCATATTGCCCTAAGCTGGACCATGCCGGAACGAACCCGACGACTCACTATCCACGGCGAAAACGGTATTCTCGTATGGGACGACCTGAACCAAGAACGGCGCGTGTGGAGCATGGACACCCGCGGTGCTACAGAAAAAATTCACCCGCTGGAAGAAGCCGAACCCCTTTACGCCATGATCAACCACTTCATTGCCTGCATTGAAAACCGACAGGAGCCGGACACCGGGCCGCGCCTAATGTTACCGGCCATGCAACTGATTCGCCATATAGAAGGTTTTCCCTCATGAACACGGATTCTTTCTATGCTCATCCTCAGGCTATCGTGGAAAGCGATATAATCGGCACCGGAACCCGGATCTGGGAATTTTCCCATGTCATGAAGGATGCCGTAATCGGGGCAGGATGCAATATTGGCGCCGGGGGATTTATCGAGAATGGAGCCGCAATCGGCAACAATGTTGTCATTAAGAATGGCGTCTCCATCTGGAAAGGGGTCACCATCGAAGACGGCGTTTTTATAGGCCCAGGCGTCATATTAACCAACGAGCACGAACCCCGCAGTGGATTTCCCAAGGACGTCGCACCTACACTAATTAAGCGTGGCGCTTCGATCGGCGCAGGAGCCATTCTGGTAGCTCCCGTGACCATTGGTGAATATGCCACTGTTGGTGCCGGAGCCGTCGTCACCCGTAATGTTGCAGCACACATCCTGGTTGTCGGTAATCCAGCCCGGCCAGCGGGTTATATGTGTATTTGCGGCAGGAAATTGCATTCGGCGCCCAGGGAAGGCATTGAGGCTCCCTGCGAATGCGGACGCCGCTTCTCTCTTACGGGCGAAAATCTTCGATTCACCGAGATCCCTTCTTAAACCCGTTATCAGCCCCAGTCGAATCCACGGTCTCGCGGCACGATACGGCGCAGGGTGTAGATGTCAGATTTCTGAAGCGCTTCGATATGGGCGCCCAACTGCGGCCATGGATCCCATTGGGCGCTGATCAGGCGACCTGATAGCCCGGCGGACGCATCCGACGCAAGATATACGGCCAGTTCCGCCGCACGCTCCATGATGCCTTCCCCTGCTTCCAGGGCTTTCCGGGCGGCCTTGTATTCCTTCTCGCCCGCTTTTTCAGCCCCCGCATCCCTAACTGCTCGCAGCATATCGGTCGGCATGGCGCCTGGAGCAATACAGTTCACGGTCACACCGCGGTCACGCACTTCCTCGGCCAAAGTCTCGCTGAATCGCACCAGTCCCGCCTTGGCTGTGGCATAGGCGGAAAAAAACGAACGAGGCCCCGTCGCCCCCCCTCCAGAGAGATTGATGATCCGCCCATGTCCACTTTTCATCAGCAGCGGCATCGCCAAGCGGCATAATTGCACGGGAACGAGGAGGTCAATATGTATTGTCTTCTGCCATTCAAGCCAATCATTATTACAAGCTGACCCTATCGGGCCTTGAATGCCAGCATTGTTCACGAGAATATCGAGGCGGCCAAATTCGCGTTCAACGGCCTTTATGATATCGTGGGGAGCACTATCCCCTTCGAGGTCAACCGCCAACGGCAAGAAATTTTGCCTAGATGCAGCGGGAAGTGCCTGCTGAAGTTCCAACAGTCTTTCGATAGACCGCCCAACGGCAACGATATGCGCCCCCTCCCGCCAGTACATTTCCGCAACCAAAGCCCCAAAACCACGCGACGCCCCGGTTACCAGAGCACAACAACCTGACAGCTTGCCCATCTGGCTCATAATCCCTCACAACTTAAAGGTTGGCTGGGATTCAGAGAAGAAGAGAATTTGAACAGAAGGCGCGAAGCCCGCGAAGAGAAAAATTGTTTTGCCTGCGGCGCAAACGCCAGGGTTTTAAATTTAATATAATTTAAGCTGGTACGGCGTACTCGCCGCACCAGTCCTGCCCTGAGCTTGCCGAAGGGCCTTTGTGAACTTAGCGACTTCTGTTCATACTCTTCATTTTGGTTCCGTCTGTGCATGATTAAGGTTCCAGCAACCAGGCATTATTCTTCAAATAGCTAAGCGTACGGAGAATGCCTTCACGAATACTTAACTTCGGCTGCCACCCCAGTGCCCTGATTTTGGAGCAATCCAAGAATATGAATGGACTGTCACCAATCCAGCCGCGAGAGCCACCCGAGTAGAGCAATCGAGGAGTCACTTGCAATGCTTCGGTGATCCATCCAATCGAGTCATTCACCGCACAGAATTCGTTCGTTCCGAGATTGAATATATTTACTGGATCCGTGGACTTCTCCATCGCCACCATGACCGCATCCAGGCAATCCTGCACGTACAAATAGGACTTCCTCTGGTGGCCATCGCCCAAAACGTTTAGTTCAGCAGGATTAGCGAGAAGCTTCTTGTAAAAGTCAAACACATGACCATGAGAATAGCGCTCCCCTAGGATGGAAACAAAACGAAAGATGAACACTTGGAATCCGAATCCTTCACTATAAGCCTGCAACAATCCCTCACACGCCAGTTTTGAGGCGCCATAAAGTGACGTTTGGCGGGGAAAAGGCGCATTCTCAGGAGTGGGAAACACTTCAGGTTCGCCATAAACAGACCCCGTCGACGAGAAAGCCACACGGCGAACACCATTCGCCCGCATGGCCTCCAGCACATTGAACGTCGCCATCGTGTTCTGCTCAAGATCCTTGCGGGGATGCTGGGTCCCAAAACGCACATCCGCATTAGCCGCGAGGTGGAATACGACATCGCAGCCCTGCATCGCCCGATTCAATGCTGCCGTATCAAGGAGATCTCCTTCAACAAGTTGAACGCGCTTAGATGCCAAGGCCTCCGAAATAAACGCCCGTCTTCCCGTTGACAGGTTATCAAATCCCACGACTTCATGGCCATCGCGCAACAGGCGATCCACAAGATTACTGCCAATAAATCCCGCCGCCCCTGTTACAAAACATTTCACATTAACACCTTACATTATATGGTTTTTCAAATTCACATTACTGGCCATAAAATGATCTGTCAATATAACAGGATAAATAGCAGAATTGTTGCTTGAAATATTCAGTTATAGCAAAAGCAACCCTCATCATGTTCTTGCCGAGAAGATTGGAACCAGCTATTGTAAAAATTACTTTCTCGTTGCATAATCAGAGGGATCATGTGCATTGAGAATGAGTACATGCATTCCCAAAAACAAATAGCTTTTTTTGAAATTGAAATGGTCACATTACCCAAAAGTAAACAACCTTCAGTCTATCAGCCTGCCCCCCACGGGATGCTTCTAGTGAATATTCTATATACTTTTGTTATAGCAATAATCGGCATCGCAAGTCTCTTCTTTTTGCCTCGATACGATACATTCTTGTGGTATTGGTGCGATCATTTGTCGTATTTCTCCCAAATCAGCATCGCATCCTGGACCATTTTTTGTATTGCCTTAATCTGGATTGCTAAGCCTATCCAGAATTCGACCAAAAAATTTCCTCAAACTTTGAATCAATTTCTGAGAGTATGTTTGATACCTCTTGCATTGGTAGTCATTTTAATCTCATTTCACATATTCCGCACGCCATTTCCTTCATTCCATGGTGACGGGGCAAATGGTGGGGGCGGGGGCGCGGATGGAGATGCCCGCCCCGCACTGAATAACTACCCGGCCGATTCCGGACGGTTACATGCATTTATTCTCGCGTGGATGACCAATCATATCCATTTAAAAAAGGATTACAAAAAAGAGGAATGTCTTCGCACACAACATCCATCCAAATGGCAAAACAAAAATAACACATGGATCGCTCTCACCATCGTAACGGGCTTCATCACAAGTATAATTTTGGCAGTCTGGTCTGCAATCTTAGATTTACATGAACTTAAATAGAACTATTTATTTTCCCGCGCATCATTACCATTACATCGCAAGACGCAATCTAATGTTTGCTCCAATCAACTATCACCATATGGTTACTGGCGTTTTAACATAAGCTTGTAGGATAATCTTAGAATGGGATAATTTTAATAAATTGCGTGAAATGATAGCTTAATGCAATCTTATAGACAGAAGCCTGAAAGAAGCAACAGCTTCATGAAAAACATGGTCGTCAAACAATGGTACGCCTCAGCCATTCGCTCAAATAACTGGGCGTATAACGAGATTGCGAAGCTGCACCCCAAAAGCCTGCTCGATGTAGGATGCGGCGATGGAAGTCATCTTTTCCCATTTCTACAAGAAAAACCGCGACATTTTTGCGGCATTGAAGGTCATCCTCAACTTGCGATATCGGCCCAGTCCCTTGGCATTGAGGTTAAATCGGTCGACCTAAACAGCCTATGGCCCTATTCAGATTGTGAATTTGATGCAGTTCACTCAGTCCAGGTTATTGAACACATCCATAATACCCGACTTTTCCTTGCCGAGACGTATCGCGTCTTAAAGCCTGGTGGCCACATGATCATAACGTCCGAGAATCTTACAAGCCTGCTCAATCTCGGAGCACTGCTTCTCGGTTACGCACCTTTTTCGCTCCAGAGAGTTTGTGGATGGTATGTTGGTAATCCCCTGGGATTGCATCACTCGGAGGTCGATGACGGAGGAGTTCCCCTCGATCATCCCGCTTTTCCCGGGATTACAGGTCACATCAGGGTCTTGTCCGTAACACAAGCCGTCGATCTTTTAGCGCAAACAGGATTTATCAATTGCCAGGTTTCATCCATAGGCCTTATGCCTTTGCCTGAAATCATGAGCAAACCACTTGAACATTGGATCAGGCGACGAGGTCATTGGCTACACATGAAAGCCCAAAAGCCCTTTTAACTATGAATTATCTGTCTTTTTATGTTTTTTCGGCCAGAACCGATAGGGTCATTCTTAATGAAATCTCTTCATGTCAATCAAGACCGGTGGTTTGGTAAAGTTTAGCATTAACCTTGAATTATGAAAAACATCGTTATGTGGGTTGGCTCAGGATGTAACGAGCAGGCTTGGGGACGAATCCTTTCTTCCTATCCTGCCATTGTTCAAGTATTTCAGCGTGGCCTGAGTAAGCAAACCACCGTTTGGGCGAAAGGCGAATGCATCTGTGCCTCACCCGAACGCTCAGTGTGCATGCGAACTCTGAATGATTTGCTTTTTAGCCAACCCATTGCACTTAAATGGTTTTTTAAAACATGGTGGAAATTCCGAAAAAAACCCGTTGACTTGTTGATCGCCGAATCCAATTATGCATATTTGGGATTATGGTTGAGGTCATTCGGTGCCACGAAACTTCTGGTCTTCTACGTTACCGATCACTTACCTGAATCAAATAAATGGCATATAACGGTTCACCGCCGAGTAATTTCTGCGTTGCACCGGTACATCGCGAAACGTGCCGACGAAGTATGGTCTCTCTCCCCCCGCATCCCTATCGCCCGCATTAATGCGCATGCTCACATTATCCCGATATATATTGATTCAACAAAAGACAGAACCGCTTCGCATCGTTCGGAGATTGTTTACATTGGCAGACCTAGCCATGACCACGCCCTTGATATTCTTTTTGAATTAGCACAGAAGCATTGCTGGCTTGTCAACATTATTGGCGATTCGCCCTATTTGCAAAGCCTGTCATCACTCTTTTCCCCTAACATCAAACTCCACGGATTCATTACTGACAGGAACAGAATTACGCAAATTATGCAAAGATGCTTCTGTGGATATGGCGTCTATCGCAATACAGGCGAAAGCGGTTACAGTTATTATGGAATACCATCTAAACTGTTTTATTACCTGTCGAATGACCTTCCAGTCATTACAACGAACACCTCATGTTTTTCCGCTGCCGTAAAAGATCAAGGAATAGGTCGCTTGATTGATCCCGACCTCAGCCAAATCGAAGCCGCCATCACCGATTTACGCGAAAATTACGAGGTATCAAAGAAGTCAATAACAGCCTTCCGTCAATCTTGGAATACCAAGGTTGAGGATTTCTTAAACCAACGTATGATAAGCCTTTTCAATAAAGACGTTTTCAGCACCCGAGGTGACCTAACACAACCCTGATAGTTTGACAAGAAACGCGATGTCGACATTATTAGCGTGGCCGTCAAACCGATTCCTTCATTATTGCTGCGAAATAGCAACGTGGGAACTTCGATTTATGCGGTGCTTGAGAAATAATTCCAATGGTGTAATATAACGGCGCAACATTTTCGACCAACACCTTGGCGCCGGAAAACGCGGCCGGACCAATTGCTCAAGTTCAGGTATCCACTCCGGCGGTAAAGTTGAGCGAAAAACGGAAAGAATATACTCCGCATAGTTCTTTTTACCCATTAGGGCCGCTAAAATAATCTGCTTAGACACTGCTTCGTGGGCGGGCATGTCTGGTATTTTAGTCAATTTCTCCGGACGCAGAACAAACAGAAAATCCCCCCAAAAAGCTCGCCCTTCTCGTTGCCAATCGCGATGTTCAGTCTTGTATTTCCACCGGTCAATATGCGGGATATCCAGCACTTCATAGCCCCGATCAAAGAGATACCCAACGACTTCGTGGAAATAAGGTTCCCCTTGATAGAACGGCCGAAAACGCAACTCACATTGTATGCACAGTATTCGACCAAGCCAATCTCCGCAGCCTTTGATGATTTCGAAGTCAGCGCCTTCTACATCGGTTTTAAGCAAATCAATGCCGTTTAAATTATATTTGCGGAGGGCGTCCGGAAGACTTCGGCACTGCACGGGAGTGCGATTCACCAACTGGCAGTAATTCTCCATGCCCAATGCTTCAACGATACCGGTTATGGGTTCGAGCAGTGAGCAGGTTCCTGCGAAGGTGTTTTTACGAAATGTGCGTGGACCAGCGACACCCGCAATAGGTTCGTCAATTTGAATTTTGCGATGGTAGCGACTTTGCGTGTTGGCTCTACCAACAGCATCTACCTCGATCACCGTCATCAACCGGGCTATGGAGGAGGGAGTCGCATAATCCTCATCCCCTATGCAACCTAAATTTACTAAATTGAAATGACCTTTTAACGATTGCAGGCTACTTTCGCGCATATTTGACCTTCACCTCTTTTTAATTCCGCCTCATCGACTACCATAATTATTGCTGGCCACCTAAAGAACATTGATCCAGCAATCCATCTTTACTCTTCATAATTTAGGTCCGATCGAATTGCTTAACTACATCTGGAGCATCACTCCAAATAGGCGCAATTCCTATTTATTGCGGATGCCATTACAAACAAACGGGCAACAAATGAGGTAGCGTCCATTAATTGGCATCTTCCTTAACCACAGCCAGTACTCCCATATTCCGGCCCGCCCACCTTGTCAGCGGAAATAACGGAGTCTGACTCTGATTCCACCATCCCTCCACACGCAACCCACACGCACAACACATATCTTCCAAAGCCCTAGGGGTGAAATCACGGACATGTCCTGCCGGCTTGAATTTTCCTAAATGCCGTTGTCCCACTGCCGGCCAGAACCCATATGTACTTGCCTCGGTTCCCACTTCTGACCCCAAGGGTTGAGAAGCAAAAAGAAATAAAAGACGATTTATCCAAGCCGCTATATTGGGAACACTAATGACAGCTATACCTTCAGGGGTGATAACCCGTCGAATTTCACGCAATAGGTATTCAGTTTCAAAAATGTGCTCCAAAATATGATTACACGCGATGATTTCAAAGGAATTATCTGGGAAGGGGAGAGGCTCTCCATCAACACTTCCCTCCACGAATTCATACCGCCCGGAGACCTGACTGAAAACATTACCTTCACTCCTAACCAAGTCTATGCCAACGGCGCGGATCACTCTTAACTGCGTTTTCTCGACGAGGTTAATGAAATCCCGCAGAAAAAATCCCTTCCCACAACCAATATCCAGAATGTTCACAGTGCACCTACTCTGACCTCTTACCCACCTTTTGAAAGGCCGCGAGGATGTTAAACCGGCCACATCATAAGTTGCACCGGAATATTCCGGACTTTCACAGTGAATTTTATGATAAAAATCTTTTTTTTCACTCATTAACACGAACTCCCCTGGCTGACTTGATTATGTTAAGTTCGAAATCCGCCGCACTCTCCTTGCTTGCTAAATATACGCTGCGATACCGGTCTTGAATAGCAGCGGCATCAATTCTCCCCTCGAAGAAATCCTGCATTCTCATTGTTAACATTTTGGCATTCCCAATTGGAACTGTAATCAAGCTATTGTTGAAAACCTCTCTATAATGTGGCAACTCATATGCCAAAACCGGTTTACCTGCTGCGATAGCTTCCGCAATGGCGATACCGTAACCTTCTTCATAACTCGGAAAAACAAATAAATCGCAACCTTTTAACAAAGCATACATATCATCGAATGGCAGTGGCCCAAGCACCTGAACTCGATGCGCAAGACCGCAGGCAAAAACATATTCACTCAAAGCCAGCCGCTCCTCACCATCGCCAATTAAACCTGCGGAAACAGACACTAACTTAAGGGCATCCACAAGGTCATAAATTCCCTTACTTCGAACCATTCTTCCGATAAACACAACCCGATAGCGAGGAATTGTGGCAGCCAATTGGACCTGAGCTACATTGACTACGGGGCGTTGGACGTGGATGCGATTAACAGGAATGCCTTGTGCCACCAGTTCTGACTTTACAATACTATTATCAGTGAAGACCACGTCAGCGCGACGCATGAGAAACAAGGCATAAATCTGCGCAAGCCGTGATACAGCGAACTGGAATCCCTGCATCAGTCCCGACGCTTCACGCCGCGGCACCAAATGGAACGGATACACCACCACGCAAGAACCGAAAATCCAGCGATTCGCTAGCGCCGGCAGAATGTCAATTGGCCCGGAAGAAGACAATACGATATCAGCACGCTCATGCAACGCCATCCCCAATGCACGAATACCCCGCAAGAAATAGGCGGCCATGATGCCAAAAGTGGATCGCGGCTGCCACGCCCAATAGGTCCGCTTCCGGAGACCTGATGCCGGCAAATCCGCGGCAATGTTCGGCAGAATAATTGTCACGTCATGCTGCCGTGACAATGCATCACCAAGATCAAGCAGATGCTTGTCGCCTCCACTTGGAGTACGCGTCAAATAGCCATTATTAAGAATCAGAATTCTCAATACTCACCTGCGCAAACAACCAAACGCTCCGCCACCATCAACACCCAGTCTTTTGACAATGATCCTATCTCTCGTCTTTGCATGAGCATAGATTATTTTGCCTTTAACGCTTTAAAAAGTATCACCACTAGGGAGAGCAATATCAAAGACCGTGTTGCTTTGGCCCGGAAGCGACATCGTTACACCTATACAAAATAGTTATTATAACAGAGCCCCACGCTATAAGCATAGGTAACATATAGCGTCCTGAAACTGTATCGCCAATCCAATTTAAGCTCTTTTCAAGCCCAGTCGAGGAGCCTAGGGCGGCAAAAACAAAAGCTAAAAAAAACAGGCCTCCCAACGTCACCCATAGCACCCATGCAATGACACGTCGAGATTGAGGAGCAAATACCCACAAGGCAAGGGTCATTATAATTATCACCCATATAAGCCCAAGTGTTGGCTGATGAATAAGCGACACCATTCCCTCCCAACAACCCTTGCTACTTAAATGCCCATCCTCCACCGTCCAGGCAGCATAGTTTGAGTTTACTAAACAGGCGCCTAATAACGCCGCCATAACTTGAGGCCAATACAACATTGTGGTCCCAAAGTGTTGAATCGCGTCACGAGCCCAAAATGACTCATTGTGCAAAACGGGAATATTGAGCCGCAGCCAGGCAAAAGCGCTTAGCGACAACAACCCAATAAGTAGCGCCCTCCACCATCCCCGACTCCACCCACATCGGGCAAACGCAAATCCTGCAAACACCCCTACCAGCGCCAAAGAAAACAGAATCACCCCTTCAAACTTAGTCATCGCGGCACCAAATAGGAGCAACATTCCCACCACCAGACGATCTCTATCCTGATCTTGCAGGGCGATTACCATTTGAATCATTCCCATGGTGGTGAAGAATACCATCGGAATGGTCGCTCCCTCCCACCGAACATACTCAACCGTCGCAGGCAGCAGCGTCAGGGCTAACATCCAATAGGCGGGACCACCCCAGCGAGAATGCTGGATTTTTACAACAGCACCGATTCCCACCAGCATGAATACCCATTGCCATACGGGCCAGCATTTTGTCACAAATTCGTTCACCCTGCCCAAAGCCCCCCATGTCGTCGCTTGAAGAGCGGGAACAAGAGTGGGATAATCCAGATGCGCGTGGGCCAAAGTTGGATCTGAGAACAACTGAATAAGATTATCACCGGAGGTTAGATAAATAATACGGCCCTTAGTCATCCACGCCGCAACCCCATCAAATTCAAGCAATCCTTCCAAGCAGGCAAGCCTGAAAAACAAAATAAGAACAAGCGCTAACAGAGGAAAAACAGGATGCCATAATTTTTGACCGCCACTTTGTTTAATTAAAACTCTGATGACGCTACGACTGACCCACAACTCCCATATGGCAATTACAACCACTAGTAGCGGCACGACTTGGAGGCCTATCACATTTGTCAACTTCACCCCTAGCGTCAAGGAAGCCACAACCATCATGCCAACCCCAAATCCACAGGCTAAAGCCTCAAGAAAACTCATCCGTAAGACTAGAGCCGGTACCGCAAACTTCAGCAAACGCAACCCCATAAACGCCACTAGCAACGGGAGCAAAAGCGCCACTATCCAATCCCAGCTTCCCGCCAATGGTTTCTCAAATTGAAGGTTTGGTGATAGGGCCCGTAAAGTTCTGGCTGTCGGATTTTTTTTCTCCGGAAAATCAACCACAACATCAAATCCGGCAACCCGAAGCTCTTCATCGGATTTGGCCGGAATTCCTGTAAACCCATTAGCAGTCTGTCGCGCCGAACCGCCCAGTGAAATAGCCACCTCGCGGGGGAACAAATAGTAACGCAGAAAAAAATAGTAACCACCCTTATTTGTATTTTCGGGTCCCAACATATCCGGGACATACACCCGGGCGTTCTCGGGAAGCGCCAACGCCAAATTCCGGCAATATCCTGATAAAGGAATACAGGCGCTATCCCGAGCTACGTCGTTGGTTATGGCCCCCAAATAGGATTGTCGTTCAAAGAGTTGCGGCAGGGATGCACCCTTATTCGGCGCAAAGAACTGCACCATCACAACGATCCCCGCATAGAGCGCCAATAACAGTCCAACGCCCTTCACCATGGTGTCTTTTTGCATACATTCCTCCCTATAATTTTTCACATTTCCGCATGCCACTCACGAGTCCAAAGATACCGCCGCCCTAAAATCCTCATACCCTTTCTCAAACGTAAAAGGCCGGGCAGATTCCAGGCACTTCCGGCGGAGTAATTCATACTCGGCCGGTTTGTCATTTACCAACTTCATCATATCCTGCAGTTTATCTGCCATCGCCTCGGGATTGGGCTCACATAGCCAGCCATTCCCGAAAGCCAGGGCATCCCGAAGCCCGGGGACATTGTAGCCGATGACAGGCGTTCCCATAGCGTTGGCCTCAATTACCACCAATCCCCACCCCTCACGCAACGGTGAGGTACAAAGCACATGCGCCCGCTGCAACAGTTGATTCCTTTGCTCATCTGACACGCGTCCCCAGAATGTCACATTCCGAACCCCGTGTTTTTCTATGTAATCTTTAACCGCTTCAGATTCATTCCCCCAACCTGCAATCCACAACTGAGCCTCTGGCTGAGTTTTCAGCAGCAACTCGAATGCCTGCACTGTCTGCAATGGCCTTTTAGCCTTTCGCGGCCCTATCAATAAAATCGTAAACTTAGTTTCCTTGCCCAGGGAGTCACTCAACTCTCTCAATGGACTCGTGGCAATTCCATACGTGATGAGCCGGAGATTCCGGCGCCGGAATCCATGTTTACATAACTCCCCTGCCGTGGACTCCGATCCCGTAATGACCCTTCCCCGAAAGAACAACGCCAGACAGAACAACTGCGTTTTCTCAACAAAATAGCCTAACACATTAAACACCGGCATAATCCAGTCGGGCACCCCATAAAACCGGGTCTGCGAAAACCATTTGGTATCCTCAATATGATGGATCAGCATCGCGGCTTTCGTCCGAGGCATCGTCAAACAGGCAAAACTACCCATACTGATAAAGGCATCGACCAGAAAATCCGTGGATTTGCGCAAATGTCGCCAGAAATAAACTGGCAAACGGTAGAAGTTGAAAATACCCTGTCCAATACGAATGACCCGGATGCCATCAATCTGTTCCTCTGCAGGACAATCCTTATAGCCGGGGACCAAATGAATAACCGCCCACCCATCCCGCACCAGGCGCTTGGAGATTTCGTGATGGACCAATTCCGCCCCGCCCGCCTCAGGATGCCGGATATCTTTCCAGCAAATCCATACCATGCGTCTTATCCCAAGAGTTTTGCACTGATCAGCCATAATATGTTCTAGAGAGAGGGTTTTAACATGGATATACAGGATTTACAGGATGTTTTGGAAAAATAAACCCCGTCTTATTTGTCCTGTAAATCATGTATATCCATGTTCGAATCTCTTTTCAGACCACCAAAGTTATCCTCATCATTACCCCATTCCTCAAGGGTCGCAAGCTTTGCGGGGATCAATCTTTGACCCTCTGTCCACGCGGTTCACATAAAGTTCGCCCTCCAGCAGAATCCGCTCGATGTTCTTGATCATCAGTATGTGCGCCGCAAGCAAAACCATTTCTTTCTTACCGATCTTCACTGAGCCGCAAATACGCCAAACAGCCCACCAATGCCGACACCGTTGCGGCCCCCAGCACCGCCACCACTTGGAGAAGCGTTTCATGCCAGATCGCGACCCCGCCCAGATAACCCGCAGCGCAAATGTATAACGGGATCATAATTCCGAATCGCCGTTGCGCCAGCTCATAATTCATCAGTAACATCACCACGGTTAAGGGCGCCAAAGCCAACGCCATCCCCCTCAAAATGGATTCCTGCCCGGACTGAATCCCGCCTCCCAGCAGCCGCAGCATGAGGCCCGGTGCGGCCACACACAACAAACCCACGGCCCCCACAATCACGCAGGAAATCATGATGGCCTTAAACAGAATACGCCGATTGACTTGAGAGGATTCCCCACTGGAGGTGACTTTAGGGAACATCGCCGCCGAAATCGGACCCGGCAGGTAAAACACGATCCTCGCCACCATGGCGGCCTTGGCAAAAACCCCCGTCTGCTCCGGCGAGAAGTAGTGCTTCACTAGAATTACATCCGCGCTCGACAGAACCCCATAGGCGGCACAGACCGCCGCATAACCACCCATGTAGGAATAGAGTCCTTGGGGCCGCGCTGATCCAACCTCACCACCTCCCCGAAAAAGAGTCTGAACAGAAGCTCGCAAAGAACGTGCAGGCGCTTCTGTGAAAACTATTTTCGGTTCCGGATCACTGGTCTTGCCCAATAATGACAGGCAAATGATCAGCGTAAACACCCCGGCGGCAATGGACCCGATCAGATTTGCCGCCAATGCACCCATCGCACCCAGCCCCATAAGCGCCAGCACAATCCCCAAAACCAACCTCGTAGTCGGCAAACTTACCCCGATCAGGGCAGCCCATTCAAACGCCTGCATCCCCTGCAATACCCCACCAGGAATCGCATTCAACAACATTAAAATGATCGTTCCGGCAACCATATACAGCGGCCAGGACGAGTCCAATTTAAGATCAGTCGCAAAATCGCCATGCCAGATCCCCAGCGCCAGCAATACCATCAAAATCGGCCACATCAAATCCCGCCCCAACGACCACATCATCCCCTTGATCTGCCGATAATCCCCCTTGATCATGGCATGGGAGGTGAAATGAGTAACCGTCCCACTCAATGCCCCTAGCGGCGATCCGACCACCGCCAGCAGCCCCATCATGGCGGACATCACCCCATACTCGCTATTCCCCAGCATCCGCACCATGGCGATCTGAAACGCCATATTGCAGATATTTCCCAACTGTCCGCTCACCAAAAGCATCAGACTGTGCGTCAGCAGGTGATCCCGCGCCACACCCGCCGGATGGAGCCACGGCGAAATAAACCGGTCATAAATCCCGACCACCCATTTAAACGGTGAATAAAGCAGGCGTAAGCGCACAAGCGCCAACATCATCTCGGCCGAGGCTTTGCCCACCTGAATCTTGGAGCCGGCCACATCGTGCCAGGTGGTGGGGATTTCTTTGATCTTATATCCCGCCCGCCTGAGCTGAAACAGCATATCCACATCAAAGGCCCACTGCGTGATCCCTAAATTCGGCAGAATCGCCTTCACCGCCGGCCGCGTCATCAACTTGGCGCCACATTGCGTGTCTACCAAGCGCAGTCCGAACAGAATCCGCGTCAAGAAGTTGAATATCCGCGAGGCCACGCGCCGGTCCAGCGGCTGGCGCGGGCTAATGATCGCCCCCCGACTCCAGCGGGAGGCAATAATCCCTCCGGCCTCCCCGATGTTATCGATAAGGTCTTGAAAGGCCTGTGGCGGCGTGGAGCCATCGGCATCGACAAATCCGATCAAGTCTCCGCTGGCCTCTCGGAAACCCACCATCAGAGCCCCACCTTTCCCGATGCGGTCGGGCTCAATGATGACCTTCACGCCGGGGAATCGTTCTGCATAGGAAGCCACAATCTGGTCCGTTCGATCCGTGGACCCATTCACAACCACTAAAAATTCCACCTCATTCTGATAGCGGGAGGAGAAAAAGGGGAGATAGGCCTCCAGCATGGGACCAATTCGTTTCTCCTCATTATGAGCCGGAATGACTATCGAAAGCCGCATAGGCCACATGATGCCAGAACAAGACCCCGGCAAACAACCTGAAAAACAGGGCAGACGCATCTAAATCACGCAAAGAAAAAGATTTTCACCACTAATTTAAGAAATGGAGGAAATCCGGAGGAGTCTTTTCAGTGGCCCCCTGCAAGGTGAAAGAAATGTTTGGCGATTTATCATGCCTGGCTGGACACGCTACAGACCCGGTGCGACTCCTGTAAACAGCCAGTCATGAAAAATCGCCAAACGGTTCTTTCCGACACATCAAGAAAAATGAGGCAGCGCAAGTTCTTCATTCTCTAGCCTATTAATATTCTTCAATGTCCCCTGGAAAACCGTTGCGGTATTTTTTATTCGGGGTAGACAGTAAACCTTTCCTGCGCAGCCCGATAGACCGAGCACACCGAATTTCTTAACAGGGCGCGGCATCCACCACCAGATTGTCCATGATGTATTGCCGGCGCTCAGGGGTGTTCCGCCCCATGTAGAAACTCAAGATCGCGGGAATACTGTGCCGATTCTCCACCAGCACCGGGGTCAGCCGCATATCCGGCCCGATAAACTGCTTGAACTCGCCCGGCGAGATTTCACCCAATCCCTTGAACCGGGTCACCTCCACGCCGCGTCCAATCTCCTTCACCATCGCATCGCGCTCCGCCTCGGAATAGCAATAGACCGTGCGCTTGGCATTCCGCACCCGGAACAAGGGAGTTTCCAGAATATGGACATGGCCGCCATGCACCATCGGCTCGAAAAACCGCAGGAAAAAGGTCAACAACAGGTTGCGGATATGTAGCCCATCAACATCGGCGTCCGTCGCCAGAATCACCTTGTTGTAGCGGATCCGCTCGACCGACTCCTCGACATCGAGGCTGCGCATGAGATTGTAGAGTTCCTCATTCTTGTACATCACATCACGATTCAATTCACAGGTATTCAACGGTTTCCCCCGCAACGTGAACACCGCCTGAGTGGATACATCCCGGCAACTCGTGATCGAACCCGCCGCCGACTGCCCCTCGGTGATGAATAGCATGGACCCTTCCCCGGCACCGGTACCTTTGTCAAAATGGATTTTACAGTCCTTTAACTGGGGAACCCGGATGGAGGTGGCCCGGGACCGCTCGCGGGCCATTTTTTTGATGGACTGCAATTCCTTGCGTAACTTAACCGTCTCCTCAATCTTCAAAATCGCCTTTTCAGCCGCCTTCGGATCGCGGTGCAGCAAATCGACCACCACTTCCCGCACCTGCTGAACCAAGTCGCTCCGGATTTCCGTATTACCCAGTTTGTTTTTGGTCTGCGATTCAAAGACCGGGTCCTTCAGCCGGATGGCCATGGAACCCGCCATCCCCTCCCGGACATCGTCCCCTTCGAATTTTCCCTTGGAAAATTCATTGAAGGCCTTAACCAATCCTTCCCGGAAGGCGCTCAAATGGGTACCACCATCACTGGTGTACTGTCCGTTCACAAAAGACAGAAACACCTCTTCAAACCGGTTGGTATGAGTGAAGGCCAGTTCCAGCGTCTTGGCCCGGTAATGCAGAACGGGATAAAGCGCCTCGTCGCCCACCTCATCCTCAACCAGATCCTTGAGCCCGTGCTTGGAGAAGAAGGCCGAACCGTTCAGTTCTATTTTCAAGCCGGCATTCAGGAAGGTATAGAGCTGGACACGGCGCTTCAAATGCTCCTGAAGAAAGGTCACCTCACCAAAAATCTCCGGATCCGGCTCGAAAACCACTAAAGTCCCGTCCGGCTCATCGGTCTTTCCCTTGGATTCATTAAGCAACTTACCTCGTTTGAACTCGGCAGCCGAGAATTCTCCCCCCCGATGACTGCATACCCGGAACGCCAGGGACAACGCGTTGACCGCCTTGGTGCCCACCCCGTTCAGTCCCACGCTGAACTGAAAGACATCATCATTGTACTTGGCTCCGGTATTGATGCGTGACACACACTCCACCACCTTGCCAAGCGGAATGCCGCGGCCAAAATCCCGGACCGTGACCCGCGCCCCCTCCACCGCCACTACGACACGGTCACCAAAACCCATGATGAACTCATCAATCGCATTATCCATCACCTCTTTGACCAGCACGTAAATGCCGTCATCATAGTGAGAGCCATCCCCCACACGTCCGATATACATTCCCGTCCGCTTGCGGATATGTTCCAGCGAAGAGAGCGTCTTGATCTTACTCTCGTCATAATTATGTTTTTTGGTAGCGCTCATAGGGTAAACGGCCGCGCATTGTACAGATTCAGGGGAGGAAAGCAACCGTAGCCCTGACCGCTTTGGGCAGACAACTGGCGCATCGCACAAGGCGGTCAATTTGATTCAGTTTATCGAGTTTATAAAAATCTTGTAATTTTAATAATATCGCTATAAATTCCAAACCATGAATCCAGTAACAAATCCTTTTGCGCCAGGAGCGGGTACTCCACCGCCCGAATTAGCTGGCCGAGACGAACTTCGCGAAACCGTTCGTGTGGCCATTGAACGTGTGCGGCTTGGTTTGCCTGCGAAAAGCATCTTGATGGTGGGGCTTCGCGGGGTGGGTAAAACGGTTCTTCTTGACCGAATGAGAGATGACGCCGAAGCAATAGGCATACAAACCATGCGCATGGAAGCGCCGGAAACTCGTTCGCTGCCGGCACTTCTGGCGCCAGAGTTAAGGCAAGCCCTGTTGCGCCTCTCCCGTAATGAACAGGCGAAAGCATTTGCCCAGCGTGCCCTGATGGGACTCGCAGGCTTTGCCAAAGCCTTAAAGCTAAAATATTCGGATATTGAGGTGGGCTTTGATTTCGATCCTGAGCCTGGGCTTGCTGACAACGGCGACTTGGAGCATGATTTGCAGGCACTGCTTGAAGCTGTTGGCGCAGCCGCACAGAAGGCTGGTACGGCGTTGGTATTGTTCATCGATGAGTTGCAATACGTCAAGGAAGGTGAGTTAGCCGCGTTAATCACTGCGTTACATCGTGCCGCACAACGCCGACTGCCGATTGTTCTGGTTGGCGCAGGCCTGCCACAATTGAGGGGACGGATGGGGCAAGCCAAATCGTATGCCGAGCGGCTATTTGACTTCCCTATGATTGGCCCCCTGACGGCGCCTCATGCGAAAATCGCGATCACCAAACCAGCAGCCGCTCACAATGTAGTGGTGGATGATGATGCGTTGGAAAGGATCATCGCGGAAACTCACATGTATCCCTATTTCTTGCAGGAATGGGGCAAACATGCATGGGACACGGCAAGCGCATCACCGATTACCCTCCAGGATGTGATCATTGCCTCGAGCTCTGCGGTTGCGGCGCTGGACGAAAGTTTCTTTCGGGTCAGGTTTGATCGACTGACCCCCGTCGAGAAAAGATACATGCGGGCCATGGCCGGGCTTGGTTCAGGGCCACATCGATCCGGCGACATTGCGGAACAATTGGGCCGCGATGTAACATCCTTTGGCCCAACCAGGAGTCAGTTAATCGCCAAAGGCATGATTTGGAGCCCCAGCCACGGTGACACTGCATTCACAGTACCCCTGTTCGATGAGTTTATGTGTCGAATCATGCCGGGGGAGGACTGGCGAAAAATCTAGGCCGGACACCGGACGATACAAACTGTTATGGCCCCGTCTTCTCATTTGCCGAGTTTGCGCTCAACCTTGCGCTTTACAGATTGGGCCTTTCTAACTCGGATGGCTTCGGGAAACGCCCCACAGCTCAAACGGTCAAGCTTTCTACCACGCACAAATCAGTCTCAGAATTTCGGCTTTTTGCGGTGTTCGGCAAGGAGGGTTTGCAAAACCTCAAACCGCCTCGCATCTAGGCCCCCGGAGGCGAGGGCAGTGCGGAAGGCACAATTGGGTTCACGGTCATGCTGGCAGTCACGGAACCGGCACTGGCCCTGCAACGGGCGGAGTTCCCGGAAGCCGTCTTCAATCTGTTCACGCGTCAAATGCGCCAGTCCGAACGCCTGCAGGCCGGGACTGTCAATGAGCGCGCCCCCGCCGGGCAGATCATACCAGCGGGCATGGGTGGTGGTGTGTTTACCGCTGCTGAGCGCATCCGACACCATCCCGGTCTTTGCACGGGTTTCAGGGATCAACGCATTGATCAGGGTCGTCTTCCCCATGCCGGACTGGCCAACCAGCAATGAGATGTTCCCGGATAAATGCCGGCGCAGTTCGTCCAGATCGCCCTCTTGCGCACTCAACTCAAGTACGAGATGACCCAACTTTGCAAAAGGGGCCAGCAAATCCCGCCCTCGTTGCAGATGTGTTTTAAGGTCACACTTGTTCAACACGATTAGTCCGGTGATATTCTGGGATTCCACCGCACAAAGGCAACGCATCAGCAATTCATCGCTAAACCCCGGCTCCGTCGCCGTCACGATCACCACCTGCGTGACATTGGCGGCAATCAATTTCTCCTTAAAGAGATCCGCCCGATACAGCAGGCTGCGCCGGGGCTGCAACACATTAATAACCCCTTGCGTGGCTCCGGATGCTTCCACCTCAACCTCGTCTCCGACGGCATACAGGCTCTTTTTGCCGCGGGGTGAACACATCAGGAGGTGATGCCCCCCCTCGAGCCGGACTTCATATTCACGCCCATAGGCGGCAATGATGCGCCCTCTCAGGTTGCCCGTGTCTGGAGAAATCATGAATTTTGCCACATGAGGTAGAAATTACGGCAGGAATTTGCCTCGCTTCAATTTTTCCGGCAGGTACGTCTCAAGCACGTAGTTCAGCCCGTGCTTGGCAAAGGCCTGCTGCTCAACACGAACCCCCATCTTCAGCATCTGGTTGAGCGTATCCTGCCACTCTTTGTGATGCAGGATGAAGGGATCGTTTTTCAAGGCATCCTTGGCCCGCTTGATATCGACCTCTTCCAGCGGATGGGTGGCATCCTGCAAACCGAAATCCAGGATATCCTGCGGGGTCACTCCCAGATAGTGAGCCTGGGGCACACAGAAAAACTTATTGATATGCGCCGCCTGACCGGAGCCCACTTTCAAAGTGCGGTAAATGTTGCAATACCCATAGGGATCCCCATCGGTAAACACCAGAACCGGCAGCTTCCGGTCATCCGCGAGCCGCCGGATGAATCTCCGGCAGGCGCGGGTGGGAACCCCGCTCATGGAAATGAGCACACACTTGGCGGTTTCATAGTAGCGATGATGAACCAGACGCTGGAAGAGTGACGAGGTCTCAATCACCAGAATAAACTTGGCATTGGTTTCGAATTTCAGGTGCTCAACCCGGGACGGAATGCTCCAGGCTCCCGAACCCAGCTTGGCACAATTAATCTTCACAACCTCACCCGTGGCGGGATTCTGATCGATCACGATCAACGGACCCGTCACGTCGCCGCCCCGTTCCTCGGGGATATAACCGATTTGTTCCCGGTTGACCCCGAGCATGGCTTCCATGTCATCCAGAAGGGTGTCGCTCTCGGGCTGTTCATCGAACCGGCATTCGCCCCAGCTCTTGCTGTTGTAATAGATCTCGCGTTTGCCGGCGATGTCGTTCTTGTCGAGCAGATCCTTCTTGGTCGTTGCCAGCAACCGCATGGTTTGGGCAAACGTCTTGACGGTATTGTAGCTGAGGGTACGGGTTGCCGTCTTGCCACGAATCTCGAAGTAACCGGTCTTCGGCTCATATTTGACATTGGTCAGCGCCCGGATGGGAAACCGCATGGAGGGTTTCTTCATCTTCTTGATGATATCGTTGTACACCTCGCGCCCGACGGAAAGAATTTTATCCGCCACCCCCTGCCGGGAAATCATCAGCGCCGCCTCACCCGTGCCCGCCTTCTTGCTTGTTGTCTTCTTTGCCATAATTGCCTCGTCAGGTTTCTAAATGCGATCGTTCCAGCATCGTCTGGAGGGTGGTCACCACGCGGGCCTCATCCTTGTCCGGAAGATCAAGGATATCCTTCAAGCCCAGGGCCAGATGGGGAATATATTTCACAATATAGGAGCGCTTGCGCTCCGCCTCATTCTCGCGATGGCGCCGGCTGAGATGGACCGACAGCCGCCGCCCGCATTCCTGCATGCAAAACGTGATTTCACGAATGATCTCGGGGTAATGGGCAATGGCCTCCTTGCTCTCGCTCGTGAACGGCACCCAGACACTGGCGATGTGGACCATGATCACCGCAGGCCCGATGGGAAGCGAGCCCCGGGGTTGGGGCAGTCCGTAGTTTTTCCAATTTACCGCGGTAATGGCCTTGGTAATCGCACAGGCGCCCCCCATGTAGAGCAGGGGAACGCGGTTGGCAAACCTTAACAGGCGCACCGGATCCTCGGCACTGAGGCCCTCGTTATCGCCGGCTTTGGCAAACGCCATCCCGACTTCCACCTGAAAGGGATTCCCGCGATAGACCGTGGGATCCCGGGTCACGGCCGTAATAAATTCCGCCTGGATCTCCTTGGCCAGTCCCCCCGTGATCAACTCCTCGCCGATCGGCGACAGGCAATCCGTCGGAGGACGCATCAGCTTGGTATCATTCACGGCCTTGAACAGCGTTTCAACTTCACGGTTCGCAATCCGGCGCGGATTGGCCTTGGGGTCCAACCCGGCGCGCGTACAGATATCCAGCGCCGCCGGACTGCTCACCCGCGAAAAATCCTCGGACAACGCGCCTCTCAGCGTGCGGGATTCGGTATCGCGCAACATCTGCATCAACATGCCCAGTTCAACGCCGTGGGGGTGCGGCTTGATCTCAACCGGAGGCACGGGCAGTTTGTCAGCTAACCGCATCCAGGAGACCCATTGCCCCTCCACCAGCGGCGCCGCCGCGTTATCGACGGATTCAACCTCTTTATTGAGGAGGTTGATGCGGTAATGAAGTTGAAGATGCGGATTCGAGATCAGGCATTGCCGCAGAAATTCATCCACCGAGAGCTTGCCCCGGATATATTGCGCCTCCATCTCAATCATCAC
>Ga0073936_10000903_pt1 | contig 46731 bp, 48 predicted proteins | sample AliMusrvi5mmetaG_FD_87041 | JGI IMG/M metagenome (GOLD analysis project Ga0073936, IMG submission 87041) | Freshwater lake bacterial and archeal communities from Alinen Mustajarvi, Finland, to study Microbial Dark Matter (Phase II) - Alinen... | ecosystem: Environmental > Aquatic > Freshwater >...
CTTTGTTCCTTACTCCCCATTAGGTCGAGGTTTCCTTACTGGAGCCATAACTTCCATCGATGACCTATCGGCAGATGACGCGCGTCGCACTCACCCACGATTTAAAGGAGACAACTTCTCACAGAATCTTAATATCGTGGCAGCGGTGAAGGATATGGCCGATAGAAAGGGAATAACTCCAGCACAACTTGCCCTCGCATGGCTCTTAGCCCAAGCGGAAAACATTGTGCCAATCCCTGGAACGCGAAAGATCTCTAGACTCGAAGAAAATCTTGCCGCTCTGGATATAACTTTGGCGAAGAGTGATATTGATTCTTTGAACGAGATTGCGCCTATTGGAGTAACTGCCGGAGACCGATACGCCGATATGTCTTCGATTAACGGCTAAGACCTTAATCATCTAACAATCAAATTTCCTCCACTTTTAAAGTTAGGGTTTCACAATGACGCAACGCACCGTTCTTATTACCGGAGGTTCCCGAGGTATCGGGGCGGCCATTGCTCGCAAATTCGCAGCGTCGGGCGATCGCATCGCCCTTCATTATGTATCGTCAGAGCCAGATGCCCAGGGAGTGCTTGATTCACTTTCAGGTAGCGGGCACATGATCGCCCAGGCTGATCTACGCAATCCTGAAGCGATTCGCGTAATGGTCGAAGCAGTGGCAGCTAAATTCGGAAAAATTGATGTATTGATAAATAATGCAGGTATATTCATTGATCATCCCATTGAAACAACGACGTATGAGCAATGGCAGAATGCTTGGGCGCAAACCATCGGGATCAATCTGATTGGTGCCGCCAATGCCACATGGTGTGCTTTGCAACATATGCCCAAGAACGGAACATCACGAATTGTAAATATCGGTTCACGCGGAGCTTTTCGCGGAGAGCCCGTAAGCCCAGCCTATGGAGCTTCGAAAGCCGCAATAGTCGCTTTTGGACAGTCCATTGCCAAGGCTTTAGCGCCCATGCATATCGGAGTGACCACGCTCGCCCCAGGATTTGTTGAAACAGAGATGGCAGCCAGACTTTTGGATGGCCCTGAAGGGGATGGGATTCGCGCACAAAGTCCCTTTAATCGTGTTGCACAACCGGAAGAATTAGCGAAAGCGGTTTACTTTCTAGCCTCAGCCGACAGCGAATGGGCAAGTGGTGCGGTCTTAGATTTCAATGGCGCTTCATATTTACGTATGTAAATTACTTCGTTAGTTCATGCAACCCGTCGAGGAGGCGATTAACATCTTCGATTGTGCTGTAAGGGGCTAACCCAACGCGCACAGCTCCAGTATCGCCTAGTCCTAGAGCCCTGGAAACTTCGAGTGCGTAGAAATTACCAGCTGGTGCATTGACCTTAAGATCCGCTAAGTATTGATAGACCTGGGCACCCTGGAAACCTTTAAGGTTGAAATAGACAGTCGGTGTTCGCTTCTTTGCGTGTCCATATGTTGTGACTCCTGGGAGTCCTTGGATTCCGGACTCCATCAGCGCAAAGAGTTCCTCTTCATATTTTTCTAACTCTCGCATCGAGTGCTGGATCTTGGCCCGCCGAGTTGATAGGTCACTCTGGACCATATTTGATATGTAATCAATTGCTGCGGTGGAACCAGCCATAAGTTCGTAAGGGAGCGTTCCGAACTCAAATCTTTCTGGAACCGCACTTGTCGAAGGTAATAATTTGTCATTATTCAAAGTCATGAGTAATTCAGGTTTGGCGGCTAAAGCAGCACAATGAGGTCCAAAAAGTTTATAGAAAGAGAATCCATAGAAATCTGCACCCATATCCTGCATATCGATGGGGGCATGGGGAGTTAAATGAACTCCATCTACATAGAGCAGCGCTTTTGATTGGTGAACCGCGGTAGAAATTGCTTTGATGTCTGGTCTGGTTCCCAAGGTATTACCCGCGCCCGTGACGGCAACAAGGCGAGTTTTCTCGTTGAGCAAGTCAGAGATTGCGGATGTCGCTAATTCTCCAGTTGCCAGATCAAATTTAGCCCAACGGACGACGGCACCTACAGATTCAGCTGCTTGCACCCAAGGGCGGATATTTGAATCATGATCAAGATTTGTGACGATGATTTCGTCGCCCGGTTTCCAGGTCTTAGCTATCGTGCGAGAGAAGTCATATGTAATTTGGGTCCAACTGCGCCCATAAACCACCCCACCCGGATCGGCATTAATTAAATCTCCAACAGCCTGACGAAAATTAATAACAATCTCTTCAGCATTTCTCTCGGATTGTGTAATGGTATTTCGATTTGAGATTGGCTTAGTTATGGCTTCAGATATCGCGTTACCTACCTGAATCGGAACTTGGCTTCCCCCGGGGCCATCGAAGAAGGCTAGGCCGGAGTTTAATCCTGGGAAATCTGCACGGATTTTATTAACGTCGAAAGCCATGTGGGCTATTGAAGTCGCAATAGTGAATTAAATCAAGGGAAGAGAGAGTTGGTTGGAGTGCAACTTTCAAGTTTGTCGTTCATTTTGATCTTGACATCCATTGGACGCACAAACCCCTCAACCTTTCACATACGAGAGTTTTTCGCTCACCTTTCCATCTTTCACTCGCATAATGTCGACTCCGCGAACATGACCATCCCCCCATGTGTAAAGCCAACGAACAAGGCATCGATATCATGTTTGTTGATGGCGTCATTGAACATTCTGACAACCGACTCGGTCTGCTCTGACTGATCATTCATCTTTCTCCTCCTATAGTTTGGAGAGAAAGACACTAATCTAATATCGGAGATGTTCCAAGAGAGGCAAGGTTCAAAAGTAAGGGTTTCACAATGACGCAACGCAGCATGCTTATTACTGGAAATTCCCAAGGTATTGGAGCGGTCAGGGCTGCGGGGCAATTGCAGTAGGGGATCTGAACTCTCCGGATTTCTAACTCCGATATCGCCTTTCTACGTAAGACTTCACCCGCAATATCACCCTCTTTTGGATAGGAGGGGTGATCTCCAGAGAGTACTTTTTCACACTATGGACAGCAATTTACTCATGACTACAGTTGTGAAAACTGATGAGTAGAACTCTGCCCTCTTAAAGATTGTTAACCACTGGAAATCTTCGATTTCAAAAGTCTATGAAATTAACGAAGACTCCTCTTGGATGCAACGTTTCAACCTCTGCGAGCCTTGGGAATTTGCTCATATGGCAAACATAGTTCTATGGCTCAACCTGCCTACAGAATTTCCCAAGAAGATTGATGCCGCAGGGAACCTGGGACGATTTATCTGACCAGTCATGCATATACGCCGCTATCCGTTCTATTGTGCTGATTAGTGGATTAAGTAAAGATGCCATTCACTCAAAAATATTGAGGTGACTGCACCTTAGGTAAGGATCCCAATCGTGGATGAGGCAAAAACTGAAATTACCCGACTTATTAATCTTTACATTGATGGCGCCGGAAAAGGCGACGCAGCAAAGTTAACTGAAGCCTTCCATGCCAGCTCGCGGCTACAGCAGCTACAGCCACTGTCGAAGAGGAAGGCTTTTGGGGAATTTACTCATTTACGGATTATTTCACTCTTTCAATCCTCGATGGGCATTGGCAGATCACTAACAAGACTTTCGCCAATACTGGCGTTGCAAGTGCCCAATTCATCTACTCTCTTGAAAGGATAAAATGTCTCACATTGATGTTATGAACAAGATGGCCGTTGCCTACAACGCTAAGGACGTTGAGGCGATGATGGATTTGATAACAGACAATTGCATAATGCAAAAAGATCGTGGCGAAGTTTTGGTGGCCGGTAAAGCATCATTCCGTGAGTTTTACGCTTCGGGGATGGCAAAGAATCCGAATATGAAGCTAGAACTTAAAGAGAATTTTTCAGCTGGATCGGCTCTTTTCATTCACGAAATCAATACAGGTTTTGTGGTAGATGGCAAAGAGACCGCACTAGATACAACGTGGGCATATCAAGTGGTTAATGGAAAGATTGCACTCATGCATTACTTTTCAGTCGACTACAAAAACACAGGAGAGACTTTTTAAACGTAGCGAAATTTTGTTTGCGAAGAGGTGCTGAGGGGATCAGCCCTCTTCGTTTTCAACTTTCAAAATATCGTTCTTGGATCTCCTCAATGAATAGATACTCCCTGTCACAAAAAATACACCGGATGTTAATAGTCCGAGCGCTGCTCCCAAGGAACCACCAAGAGTGCTGCCCACGAACTCTCCAGCACCCACAGTTATAGCAGCGATACCTCCGACCAATAATGGCCATTCTGGGGCGCGCGAATAGAACAAAATAACCAAAACGACCATCTCGATACAAATTAGATAAGTAAGAGTATGCAGACTTCCACTGAAAAAGATCTGCCCGCTTAGAAAAAACGCCGCCATCGCAAGAGCATCACCAAATCCTCGATTGAAGAGATGATTATTGGCTAGGTACAGCCAGATAGATCCAAGCGAGAGGAAGACAAGCGCTATCAAATAGGAACCGTTATAGAAGTGCGGGAAGAGAAAATCTGCTCCAGATATTCCTAAGGCAAGCGAATAACACGCCAAACTAAATTCGCCGAGAATCGTCCGAAACAAGATAAAAGCAACAGAGGTGACTAGCCAGCCGATCAGTATTCCAAGAGTCACCAATCCATGTTCATTCGTTTTAATAACAATGATTGCGAAGGTCGCACAAATTGCGGACACAACAGAAAGCAATCCAGCTAGTCGGGCGCGTGGTCTGGATGATTTTCCAGTCATAAGAGCGGCAGTAAATAGGAGTATTGCCGCCAGTGAGAAGAACGAGACTTGGGTAATTCGAGAGATATTCCGCCAACGCTGGCCGAATAAGATCAAAAGCGATATCAGAATGAAGATTCCACCGAGATACCCACCAATTTCCGAGAGTACTTTGCGCTTCGAACCGTCCCCGTCTGCGACTAACAGAAATTCAACTTCGACCTTGTGTTTATCTTCTCGAGTCATTTCGCCACGAGAAACTAAATTCTCGAGCGCTTGGGTTAACTTCTTATCGACTATGTTGCTCATTTGCTCCCGCTCTGGCTACATTCGTTCGGCCAACAACAGCTCAACAATATTTTCAGGACGCTGGGTTAGTTCCCAATCAGGGTTGGACCGTCCACGGCCAACCGCGATAAGGAACGATGCGCGCTCTTGAGCGCTATCTCCACCATGTCCACCTTCATCAATGTGGCCGTGGTCTGTCGTAAGGACGATCAACCAGGGCTCCCCATTCTCTTTTGCTCGGTGCGATACAGCGCTCTCGAGTTGTGCGACTAAGCCATCTATTCGCCTTATCGCTTCTAGGTACTCTTCTCCAACAACACCTCGCGTGTGGCCTATTTCATCTGCTCCACAGAAATAGACAAAGCTGACATCGGGGCCGTTCTTTTGAATTTCATACACTGTTTCAAGGGCACCTTCGGCATCAATACTCTTGTATCCGTGAACTTCGCCATCGCGGACTCGAACCCGATGTTTGAGGGAGAGTTGTTGTTCACGTCGCTCGTGAATGATGGGCCCAAGCCCACTCGGATCCACTATCGGAGGCCAACCAGCTGCTGCAAAGGTTGTGGTTGATTGATCTTGGTAAAAGGCGCGGCTTAACAGATCTGGGCGATGGAGCAGGTTATGCCCGATAAATTTATTGTCCTTAACTCCATGCTGTGCATGGGTAGAACCGGTGAGAATTGTCGACCATCCAGGACCCGACCATGTAGGGACTTCAACTTCGAGTGGAGTGTAGAAACCCTCTGCTTTTAGTGCGGCAAGTGTTGGTGCGGCACCCGATTCAATTGCTCGCGAAAGTATCAATCCATCGATACCAATGAGAAGGATCTTGGTTTTCATAAGGATCATCCTCTCACGGAAAGTATCCCATCGACCGATGAGCAGAGTTATATTGAACGTGCAGGGCGTAAAGAACCCAGGAGGAAGAGGTTCAAGATTATGGAGAGGGCGACCATCGCGCCACCAGCAAGGAAGAGCGCTCGCGAGTAATTAGTGGCCAATAAACCCAACCCAACGTTGTGCAGAATCAATCTCGTCGCCTTTAGCCGCTCTGAGACATCTCCATTTTGCCGAGCATTTGATGGACCCCCACCCAGGACGGCTGGTATCAAATATGAAAGAGCACCCAAGCCCATTTGAAGTGCAAAGCCGATACCCAAGATATAAATGAGAGATTCGGCATGGGAACTCACTAATTTCCATTTATCGTTCTTTGCGATATCAATTCCTAGACTCGTTAAAGAGATAACCAGCCAAATCAAAGATGAGACCGTGCTTATAAATGAGAAAGGGCTATTTCTTTGTAATACGAATCGAAAATGCGGCGATAAGAGGTAAATCCAAGATCCAAGATAGGCAATAATTCCGATCAAGGCGATGACACGAATATTGATTAACGCACCGGTATCTACTGCAAGTACCGAAACAATCAACCACGGAAGAGATCTATAACCGTGATTCTCGGCTTTAGCAGGCAGCTGTGTCCGCAACATTGTCGGAATGAAGGTGATGAGCGTGCCAGCAACCGTGATGCCTATCCAGCCGAAAATATTAGTTGAATAGTGGGCGAGAAGTAATCGATACTTAAATTCGCCTTTTGGACCTTGCGATAGAAATCCGCCAAATAGTCCCCCGAGAATTAGGAAGAGAGCACTCACTATATAGAAGTGGGGGATCTTCTTGAATCGAGTTGGAAGCGCTTTTTTGATTTGAATTTGTATCGATCGCACATGCAAACCTGAACTGATTATTACCGCTGTCGCTCCAAAAGCCATCAAGGTCTTAAGGCCCTGTATCTTTCCAACGATGACAGATATTACGCCAAGGTTAAGAAGAAGAACTCGAACTAAGTAACGTCTGCGATCGGACTCGGGAGGCAATCTCAACATGGTAGAGGTGAAGTGTGAACTCCACACGAAGATTAAATTTGTAATTGCACCTAGTAGTAAAAGGTGAACCCATATCCACTTCGGGTCGCCGCTGCCTTTAATCCATGGCAAGCCACAGATGAGCGCAAGTAGATATAAGGGGGTTGGGATGTGGGCGTACCTGTGCCACTTGTCCCTTCGCATTTATTGATTGTAGTTTGGATAAGGCTGCCAAACCCTAGTTTCGACAGCCTTATCACTAAGTAAAACGGGCTTTATCGGCCCTTCTCAGGATTTAGCACGCCACCGATTGGAACCACGCTATTTGCAGGGAAGCCACCGCGCTTAGCGTGTTCGCGAATGATTGCCTCATCGGAGGCAGCATAAATACAGTAGATCTTGTCTCCTGCTGCATAGCTTTCTATCCATTCGATAGCACCACCTTCTTGATGCATCGCATCGAGAACTCCATCACTTACCTTGGAAATATTCTTTAAATCTTCCTCTGCAAGTGATCCAGCGCCGGGGATTTCTCGTTCGATAATGTACCGCTGCATAATCTCTCCTTAAGTTAGGTGCAAGTGCGGAAGGCAAGCCTTTCCAAGTGCACTAAATAAGGCAATGAATCGCGCATCATAAAATTTCTTTAACTTGATTTGTATATTATTGGTCTACACGAACTACTTTGGGTTAGCTGTCTTTCGTCCAATGTAGAAGCCAACTGCAAAAACTGCCGCGACAAATAAGGCGCCGGCTATAAGAGCAATTCCACGATTCCCGTCTTCGCCGCCAGAGACGATTACCTGAGGTTTGGTCGCTTGTGTCAGAACTAAATGTGCCAGTGAATATTTCATATGCTTATGTTACTAATAATGTGTTACGGCGTTATCGCCTGTGGGGTTGTTGGCTCTGAAGAAGGGGTTTCCTGGGGGAGCATGATGGTGGTTGTCACTGTCATAAGCGGAACCTGCAACCCCGTCGCCTGGAAATTGGCAAAATCCTCGGGAGTCCCGCTAAAGATATCTAGATCAACCTGACCTTGCGCAATGCCATACTTACGTCCGTTACCACCAGAGCTGTACTGCCAAAAACTCCATTGTGTTTGGCACTCTGGATTCGTCCAGATATTGGTACTGCATCCAGTCTTAAGGAGCGAGGGTTGGCTTCCAAGTATTGCTGGATTAACCCCAGCCGTCGCAATCCACAGTGGATTATCTCTCAGGGAAGTCGCCTTTCCCAAAGTTCCATGGAGCAATGAGCGAAATGAGTAGATGACAGGTGTGCGACCCGTCGCTTGCCGTATAACTTTGTCCCACTCGGTAACCCAGAGAGTGGATTCCTGTGGCGACAAACTGTGGGCACATATGCCGAATACAACTTTCTTAGTACATGTCGTTTCTAAATCTAGCGCTATCGGCATATCAAGTTCGTTCAAGCCACCGTCAAGGTTGATTCGATTGACGACTTTATTGGCCTGGTTGTGAGCATTAGCGATGATGACACTCTGCTTCGAGGTGTTTGGAAGGTGAGCGTAGTAGTAAAAGCCTGTATAGATACCTGCAGCTTGAGCAACTTGGCGATCCGATCGATAATATATAGCTGCGAGCGTGTCTGCATCGCTTAAAGTATTACCCCCGTTGATCCACAAGAAATTAACCCCAGCTGCCGCCATTGTCGCAAAATTTATTGGTTTGCTTCCGGCATGCTGGTATCGGCTGATATCCAAACCCAAGATGTGGTGACCAGGACCCTCGCTTTGCATGGGTAGAGGAGTGGCGGCTGATGCGACGGCGCTGGTCGCGGCAGCAGCCAATAAAGCTAGGACTAGGTAACGAAGACTCTTGGGCGCCATAGAAAAATCTAACTCAATCTTTATTGTTCGAGAAGAAGGGAAGCATGCGCAAAGTTTATAGAGAAAACGATCCATATTCGCCGCAAATTGCCATTTTTCAAGCGTATATCCGCTCTTCCCCATTAACCTCGACAAGACTATATTTTGTTGAAAGCCTAACCATTTATCTGCATCAAAAAACTTCAGGAGGACACGTGTATTTTCAAGATCGCTACCTATCAAATGAACAAATTCTCATGCGAGATACATGTCGCAAATATGTAGATGAAGTTGTTGCACCTTGGATTAGAGAAGATCGTTCTCGAGAATGGTCGATGGATCCGCAAGCGCGTTTAGCACCACATATCTTGGAGAAAGCAGATGAGATCGGATTGCGTTATCTCGGTGTGCCCGAAGAGTTCGGCGGTATCCCATTAGATGCGGATACTCTTTCACAAACGTTTGCGGTTATCTCTACTGAGCTCTCTCGGGGTGACTCGGGTTTGGCAGATAAGTTGGTTCAAAATTGGAAGATATCCGTTCTTTTAGGAGTGCTTGCCCCTGAGCACCTAAAGAAGAAATGGTTTGCTGCTTACATGGCCGACCCTCAATTTCTTATGGCACACTGCTTGACCGAACCGCGCGGGGCATCTGACCGATGGCTTCCTTACAATGTTCCCGAGGCAAGCATGGAAACTAAAGCTGTTCTGGAAGGAGACGAGTGGGTTATTAATGGTCGCAAACAATTCATCAGTAATGGTTATGATGCAAAGCTTTACATTGTTTACGCAAACACTGATTCGACACAAGGAACTATGCAAGGAACATCAAGCTTCCTAGTGCCTCGTGAAACACCTGGATTAACTGTGACGCGTTGCAATGAAACTATCGGCGGTAGATTCATGAACAATGGAGAGATTGTCTTCGAAAATGTCAGATTACCGGCAGACCACCTTCTTGCACATAATGATGCCCTGGGCAAAGCAGGTATTTATTTCCAGCCAGGCAAAATTATGGTGGCTGCTAAGAATCTGGGTATCGGGATTGCGGCGTATGAAGATACCGTGCGCTTTGTTCACGAACGTGTGCAAGGTGGAAGAGTGCTTATAAAGCACCAGGCAGTCGCTTCTAGAATTGCAGATATGGCAACCCGCCTTGAAGCGGTGTCAGCCCTACTGCGTCATGCAGCTACAGCCGTTGACGAAGGTTCTCCCGATGCTGCCATTTTGGCCACCATGGTAAAGGTCTTCGCTTCGGATGAAATTCTTAAGGTTTGTCAGAACGCCATGGAGCTGCACGGCGGTTACGGAGCGATGGTGGAAGTGGGTATTGAAAAATACTTTAGAGATGCCGCTGTCTGTCTCCACTCCGATGGCACGACTGACGTATCAAACTTCAAGATAGTTAAGTCCATGTTCCCAGCTACCGCAGGGACATATGCCGGACCCGAATAACTTGAAATAGGGGGGATTAATGGGTATTTCTACGCAGACTTGAGAGCTGTTCATGGTAGAAATCAGAACCAAAATCTCGAAGCACGTCGGAATACTTCTTCATCCCCCATGTCCAGAAATCAAAATCCAGCTCCGAGATTCCATCTTGAATCGATGCCCAGAGTGTCCAGCCATATTTACCGTAGACGCTCAAAAGCCATGCGCGAGCGAATTTATCTCGACGATCTTCGCCATAGTAGGCGGTGACCAATTCACGTAGGGATTCAATGGGTAGAAACGATTCAGCCCAGAGGTTTCCAAGTTCGAAGCACGGATCGTTGTTTCCAGAGTACTCGTAATCAATGAGCCAGATTTTAGCTCCGTCGTCAATAAAATTAGCGGCGAGGAGATCGTTGTTACATGGAACCTTGCCTTCATCGGTGGCTTTGAGTGCTTTAAAGAGTTCATCGCCATATCTTGCTAGATCTTCATATTCATCGGGGATTTTAAATCCTCGCTCTTTTACAATTGATAAGTAACCCTTCTGTATCTCAAACATATCGAAATCTCGAACAAAGGGTTTGGCTTGATGGAGTCTCCTGATGCTTTGCGCGATGCGAGGAAGATTGGCCGCTACATTTTCTGCATCATAGGTATGTCCGGGCAAAAATCCTATAACCAATAATCCAGCACCCGGAAGGTAATCATAGACTGGCGCCGCAACCCCCGCTTCGGCAGCAATAATTGAATTTCGATATTCGGCCTCTCGATCTATTGATAGAAGGTTTGATTCATTACTTGAGATTCGTGCCACATAAATTCCGGATTCTGTGGTCACCTTGAGATTTCGATTTGTCAGGCCACCGGATAATTCGGAAATTTCGCTACGGTTGCGTAGTCGGGGGACTCGATTGAGCAACGCACCGAAGGAATGTTCCAATTGCGTTGCAGACAAACTCATTACAAAAGGATACATTTGCAATATGGCGAATGAACAGGTCCCTGGCAGGTCAAAAATCGTGATTATTGGTGGCGGAGTTGGTGGCACATCAGTTGCTTATCACTTGACGCAATTAGGAGAGCGCGATGTCATCCTGCTCGATCGTAGCGATTTAACCAGCGGCTCGACCTTCCACTCTGCCGGGCTGGTTGGCCAATTGAGAGCAGATCCCACGCTGACGAAGATGAATATGCACTCGGTTGACCTATATCGGCAATTAGAGAAGAGCGAGACACCGCCTTCATGGGTTGAATGTGGAAGCATTAAATTGGCATCCACTCCAGAACGACTGGAAGAGATTCGTCGTCAAATTGGTTGGGCCAAGACCTTCGGGTTGGATTTACATGAAATCTCACCTAAGGAAGCGCAAGAACGCTTTCCGCTCATAGATTTAGATGGCGTCGTCGGTGCCTGCATCATGGAGTCCGATGGCCAGGTGGATCCATCACAATTAGCCCAAGCGCTTGCTAGTGGTGCCCGTCGTGGTGGAGCGAAGATATTTCCCCATACTCGAGTTCTTGCCATCCGTACGAAGAATCAAAGAGTTGTTGGCGTTGAAACCGACAAAGGCTTTATTGAGTGTGAAATTGTCGTTAATTGCGGTGGTATCTACTCCGCTGAAATTGGTCGATTGGTTGATGTGCGCATTCCGATCGTTCCCATGAGCCACCAATATTTAATAACTGACAATTTCTTAACGCCAGGCGCACCCAAACTTCCATCACTGCGTGATCCGGATTTGTTGATCTACTTCCGTCAGGAAGTCGATGGACTAGTGATGGGCGGATATGAGCGCGAATCCAGACCATGGGTAACTAGCCGTGAAAAGTTTGATGACATTCCCGCCAATTTTAATAACATGCTGCTGCCCGAAGAGTGGGAACGTTTTGAAGAGATCGCCATCAATTCTCAAAAACGCCTCCCTAAAATGGGCGAAATTGGTATTAAGAAATTTATTAATGGACCAGAAGCTTTCACGCCAGATAATGAATTTTGCTTAGGTGAGACCGAAGTAGGTGGCTTCTATGTAGCTGCCGGATTCTGCGCTCACGGCATCGCCGGCGCGGGTGGCATTGGAAAAGTTATGGCGGAGTGGATTGTTGGCAACGAACCTCCCATGGATTTGTGGCATATGGATATCCGTAGATTCGGAAGTTCATACGAATCGCCTGCTTTCACTATGGATCGTGTGCAAGAGAATTACGAACAGTATTACGACATCCACTATCCACTTGAAGAGCGTCAAACAGGGCGGCCCGGAAAGATGTCCCCAGTCTATGAATGGCATAAAGCGCACGGAGCAGTCTTTGGAGAGAAAGCTTCGTGGGAAAGAGTTAATTATTATGAAACTCACCTCGGTGATGAGGGCAATCGTCCCTATGGCTGGGCTGGCAAGAATTGGTCTGCCGCGGTCCAAGTGGAACATCAAATAACTCGTACCTCTGCTGGAATCTTTGATGAATCCAGCTTTGCCAAGTTAAAAATTAGCGGCCCCCGCGCTGGAGAATTTCTTAATCTGGTATGCGCAAACAATGTTGTTCGAGGTATCAACCGAACTGTTTATACCCAAGCCCTAAATACTCGAGGTGGCATCGAATCCGATTACACCGTGACGCAAATTTCTGAGAATGAATTCCTTATTATTACCGGTACCGCATTTGGAAATCACGATGGTGGTTGGCTCCGTAAGCAGCGGCGCGAACTAGAGTTTGCCGATGTTGAGATCTCTGATTCAACTTCCGAACTAGCGGTATTCGGAATCTGGGGTCCAAAAGCTCGAGAGATTTTGCAATCAATAACTAACTACGATTTAGGGAACCAGAACTTTCCCTTTATGCATTCTCGAGAAATAGATATTTCAGGAACCTCATTGCGGGCAACTCGAATCACATATGTCGGCGAACTGGGTTGGGAACTCTATTTACCTGTACAAGATGGAGCGAAGGTTTGGAACGCTCTGATCGAAGCCGGTAAGCCATTTGGCGCCGAGCCTTGCGGCTATCGAGCGATCGAATCTCTGCGATTAGAGAAGGGTTATCTGGCTTGGGGTAGTGAGATTAATACAGAAACAACTCCACTTGAGTCCGGACTTGCATTCGCGGTTTCACAGAAGAAGAGCGCCTTCATCGGCAAGGCGGCCTTGCTTGCCAATCCCCATCCCAGCAGAGCTCTGGTAGCGATCACTTTTGATGATCTCAAGCGCACTCCACTCGGGAACGAACCGATTAGAGTCAATGGGGAGATTATCGGCCGAATTAAGAGCGGGGGTCAGGGTTACACCATTCAAAAAGGGATTGGGTATGCCTATCTTCCTATCGAATTCACTACGCCAAATACAACGCTCGAGGTTGAATTCTTTGGGGAATGGAAGCTTGGTGTAGTGCAAACTTCACCACTCTTTGACCCACAAGGACTGCGAATAAAGGCTTAAAATCGCGATATGAAGATCGCAGTCTGCGTTAAACAAGTTCCTGATTCTTGGGTCGAAAAAAAGATGGATGGCCAAGTCATTGATCGTCTTGGCGTGGACGCAGTCCTCAATGATTTAGATGAGTATGCGATTGAGGAAGCGCTTCGAATTGTAGAAGCCAACTCTCCAACGGGTTCTGCCGGTTCCGAGAGCGGACATGAAATTTCACTGATTTGCATGGGTCCAGAGCGAGCGACAGAGGCGCTTCGAAAGGGGCTCTCTATGGGTGCCGATAACGCCATCTTGATCTCTGATCCGTCCTTGGCAGGATCAGATTCATTAGCGACCTCGTTAGTGCTGGCTAAGGTAATAGCTAGTGGCAACTTCGACCTGGTTATGTGCGGCACTGAATCTACCGATGCTCGAATGAGCGTAATTCCTGCCATGTTAGCTGAACGTTTGGGTTGGGCCCAACTAACGCATGTACACAAACTTGATATTGATGTCTCGAAATCATATGCGCAGGGCGTGCGGTCTACTGAAATTGGAATCGAAAATATTTCGGCAGATTTCCCGGTAGTGGTGAGCGTTCCAGACAAGATTAATGTGCCCCGCTACCCAACTTTTAAAGGGATCATGGGGTCGAAGAAAAAACCTTTAATCATAAAGACTCTTGACGAGATTGGATTCGCAGCGGAAACTGTTGGAATGCTCGCCCCGTGGACGGCAGTGAACGATGTAATTCCACGGCCACCTAAATCTAAGGGGATTAAAATAGTCGATACAGGTAATGGCGGGAACGAATTGGTCGCCTTTTTAGAAGAGCAGCGCGTCATATGAGCGTAGTGATTCTGGTCGACGAGTTTGACGGAAAGGTTGCTCGCTCTACGGGTGAACTCGCCACTTTTGCCGCGCGAATTGGTGATGTTACTGCAGTTCTCTTTGATGAAAATCTACTTCCACAATTATCTGAATTCTGCATCGATAAAGTAATCGTTGTTTCAGACGCTAATCGTAATTCTCCAGCTGAAGTGGCTCAAGTGCTCTCGCAGATCGTCAAAGAGAAATCTCCGAAAGCTATTCTTGTTACATCTACGATCACAGGAAAAGAGATTGCGGCACGAACTGCTATTCGTACTAACTCCGGAATTATCACCGATGCGATCGATCTTGCTAGTGACTTAACCACCACTCAATCAATCTTTGGCGGTGCGCTGATCGTTAAAGCAAGGGTTCAAAGTAGCTGCGCAATCATCGCGATTCGTTCTAACTCTGTTGATATTGACGTTACGAAAAGTTCGCCGGGTATCGAAAGATTTTCAGGATCAATATCAGAATCGCTCGAGCGAGTTCTATCGGTAGAGATGGCAGCGAAAGGCAATCGTCCAGAACTTACAGAAGCGACCATTGTTGTCTCTGGAGGAGCTGGAACTAAAGGCGACTTTGGACCGCTCGAGGAGTTCGCCGATAGCCTAGGGGCGGCTGTCGGCGCATCACGCGCCGCAACGGATGCAGGTTGGTATCCCCATTCATCCCAGGTGGGGCAAACCGGAAAAACTGTTCGGCCACAACTTTATGTCGCTGTAGGAATTTCTGGTGCTATCCAGCATCGCGCGGGGATGCAGACAAGTAAATTGATTATTGCTGTAAATACCGATGCTGATGCGCCCATCTTCGACATTGCCGATTTTGGGGTCGTAGGAGATCTATTTTCAGTTATCCCGCAAGCAACCGCAGCAATTAAGGCGAAAAAGCCCTAAAGGCAGTGGCGGGGTAGATCTATTCGCCACCTTTGACGCTGCGCAGCAGAACTTGAGCGACATCGAGAACCTGTACATCTGACTCTCGCGCTTGGACTCCATCAGTCACCATGACGCGACAGAATGGACAAGCAACTGCAACTTCTGATGCACCCGTGGCCAGAGCCTCATCAACACGAGTGAGATTTATTCGAGTGCCGATGGTTTCGTCCACCCACATCCGGCCACCACCACCGCCACAACAGAATGATCGCTCTTGATTACGAGGCATCTCGGTAATGTCGCATCCACTCGCTTCGAGCAGTTCGCGTGGGGGTGCATAGATCTGATTGTGTCGACCCAGATAGCAAGGGTCGTGATAGGTCAACTTAGTCTCAGATTTATGGGGACTTGGCTTCAAACGTCCCTCTTTAATGAGCGTGTTTAAAAGTTGCGTGTGGTGCAACATTTCGAGCTCAAATCCACTCTGGGCATAATCTTTACCGATGGTTGTAAAGCAATGGGGACAGGTGACGACAACTTTCTTCTTTCCCTTCGAGCGACCTGCAAAGACTTCATTAAAAGTTTCAATGTTCTCAGCTGCCAAAATTTGGTACAAGTATTCGTTCCCTGACCGACGAGCAGGATCTCCGGTGCAGGTCTCGCGATTTCCGAGGACCGCAAAATTGACGCCAGCCATGAAGAGCAACTCTGCTACCGCTTTGGTTGTCTTCTTGGCTCGATCTTCATAGGCGCCGGCACAGCCGACCCAGAACAAATATTCAACATCGTCGGGAAGAGTTCCGCTAACGACCTTTACAGGAAAATCGCATTCAGCAATCCAGCCTTCGCGGTTATCTTTATTAGATCCCCAAGGATTTCCGGCTTGCTCGAGATTGCGAAATGTGCCATTGAGTTCAGACGGAAAATTAGACTCGACCAAAACTTGGAAGCGACGCATATTCACGATGTGATCGATGTGCTCGATGCCGACAGGACAGGCGTTAACGCAAGCTCCGCACGATGTGCAGGCCCACAGCACGTCGGTCGAAATCGGTGCTTTATCGCCCACCAGATTTTCTGTTTCAACTACCTTCGCCATAGCGTGATCACGCATAGACATAATTAGTAACTTAGGAGAGAGTGGTTTATCAGTATGCCAGGCCGGACATTGTGACTGACAGCGTCCACATTCAGTACAGCTGGTCATGTCCAGCAGGCCCTTCCATGAAATATCTCCGCGCGTACCCAATCCAAAGAGATCATCTTCAGCTGGATCTTCAAAATTAATCGGCTTACCCTTGGAAAGCATCTCGGGAAGGGCGCCTAGTGCTGGCTTGGCGATATTGCGCTTGTAATAGATATTAAAGAAGGCCAAGAATCTGTGCCAAGCGACTCCCATAGTAAAGTCGGATGCAATCACTATAAACCAAGCCATAGAAATACAGATTTTGATAGTTGCCACAATGACTATGGCGTTCTTAATTGATCCTTTGGAGAGAGAGTTAAAAGTAAGAACAGCGGGCCAAGAAATCGCGTAATGCCAATTCCATGAGGTGATGCCAGCAAGGGCTCCTTCTAATCCACGCAGGGCAATCACGCAGAAAACAATCGCAAGAATTGTTGCCTCAACATAGTAAGCCTTGCCCATCGAGGATCCAGCGAAACGATTGCGAGTTCTCACTCTGGTCACCTGGCGAATTCCTATTAGCGTGACGATTCCGATTCCCGTCAGTGCGGCAATTGACTCTGCAAAGAGTTCATATCCAACAAAGTGACCAATGAATGGCAGTGAGAAAGTGGGGTCGATAACTTGACCATACGCAGTGAGCAAAGTTCCAAAGAGAACTACAAATCCAACCATCACGAACCAGTGCGCAATGCCCGTGCCGGTGAAGTTGAGCATCTTGGTGTGCCCAAGGATCTCTTTAAACATATTGCGCAAGCGTGCGCTTCGATTTCCTCTGCGGGTTGGATCTGGCTGTTGCTTCTTGTATATGGCGATCAACTGTCGGACTCGGATAGTTAGGAGCACCAATGCATATCCGGTAACCAGGTAAGCGAGAATGGCGAGCAGGATAATCATTGGGATACAATAACCCTATTAATTAGCCACAATCGGTAAATTTATAGTAATTTTAAAGGTTATAGAAGCGCTATTTAACTTCCCAGGTATCTCCACTGGCCAGCAGAGATGCTAGATCCCCAGCGCCATCCTTAGCTATTACATCAGCAATCTGCTGGTTTACCATCGTTGAATATTCGGGTCTGGCTACATCGCGGAATATGCCAATTGGAACGTGATCTAATTCCGAAGCCGAAAGCCTTGAAAGGGCGAAGGCATACGAAGGATCTGGATTATTAGCGTTATGAACGACGAGTTCGCTCTCCGATACTAATGAAAGTTCGACAACCTTCATGGAGCCGTTCTCCATAATCACGCCATGCGTTTCAGATTTGATCGGAACTCCATGAATCAACTGCAACAGCGTTGCACCCTTTGTTTCCCCATCCTTTACCGCGATAAATGCATCGTCATTAAATATTGGACAATTTTGATAGATCTCAATGAGGGCTGATCCCTTGTGTGCGGATGCAGCTTGCAACATCTCGGTCAAGTGTTTGCGATCGGTATCAATAGAACGCGCAACGAAAGTTGCCTCTGCACCGATTGCTAGTGAGATTGGATTAAAGGGCGTATCCAAGGATCCGATAGGCGTAGATTTGGTGACTTTACCGGTTTCGCTCGTTGGTGAATATTGGCCTTTGGTAAGGCCGTAGATGCGGTTGTTGAAGAGCAAGATTTTGAGATTCACATTGCGGCGTAAGGCGTGAATCAGATGGTTGCCACCGATGGAAAGAGCATCGCCATCACCTGTGATTACGAAGATTGTTAAATCAGGACGGGATATGGCCAACCCAGATGCGATAGCAGGGGCCCGACCATGGATGGAGTGGATACCAAAAGTTTCTAGATAATAAGGAAAGCGCGATGAGCATCCGATTCCCGATATAAAAACAATATTCTCTCTAGGTAGGCCAAGCGTCGGCAAAAAGGATTGCACTGTAGAAAGAATAGAATAGTCGCCACACCCAGGACACCAACGCACCTCCTGGTCGGAGGTGAAATCTTTTTTAGTGAGCGTTACATCAGTCACTGAGCACCGCCATCGTTGCTTCGATTATTTCTGTTGTTGAAAATGGAAGTCCACGAACTTGGTTGTAGCCGGTTATGTCTTTTAGGAATTGCGCCCTCAGTAACATCGCAAGTTGTCCGAGGTTCATCTCGGGAACGATTACGCGCTCATACCGATCGAGAACGGCCCCCAAGTTCTTAGGGAATGGGTTGATGTATTTAAGATGAGCTTGAGCCACCTTTTGACCATTTTCGCGGAGCGCTTCGACAGCTGCCGCGATAGGTCCAAAAGTTGATCCCCAACCCAAGAGCAATACTTGAGCATCACCGGTTGCATCATCAACTTCCAAATCAGGAACTTGAACGCCTGCAACCTTGGCGGCACGAGTACGTACCATGAAGTCGTGATTTGTAGGATCGTATGAAATCGCACCAGTCTGGTCTGCTTTTTCAACCCCACCAATACGATGTTCTATTCCTTTAGTTCCGGGGATAGCCCATGGGCGAGCAAGTGTCTTTGGATCGCGACTATATGGCATGAAATTCTCTTCAGTGTGAGCAAATTCAACGCGCAAATCTGGAAGTTCGCCTTCACCTGGAATACGCCATGGTTCTGAGCCATTGGCGATGTAGCCGTCGGAGAGAATAAATACCGGTACTCGATACGTCGTGGCGATCCGCACAGCTTCCATTGCCATAGCGAAGCAATCTTTAGGGGTAGAAGGTGCGATTACTACAACTGGTGATTCTCCGTTGCGGCCGTACATAGCTTGCAGCAAATCGGCCTGCTCGGTCTTGGTTGGCAGCCCAGTTGAAGGTCCACCGCGCTGCACGTCGATCACAATGAGAGGTAATTCCAGCATCACACCTAGGCCAATCATTTCGGCTTTGAGCGCCAAACCAGGACCAGAGGTTGATGTGACTCCAATGGCACCGCCATACGCGGCTCCAAGTGCAGAGCCAACAGCTGCAATTTCATCTTCGGCCTGAAACGTAATAACGCCAAACTTCTTATGCTTGGAAAGTTCATGCAAAATATCGGAGGCTGGCGTGATTGGGTACGAACCCAGGAAGAGTTGAAGGCCACTTTGCTTAGCGGCAGCTATGAGTCCGTAAGAGAGTGCGGTGTTTCCGCTGACATTACGATATTTTCCGGCCGGCATCTTTGCTGGTGCAATTTGATACGAGACCGAGAACTCTTCCGTAGTTTCGCCAAAGTTCCAGCCCGCTTTGAAAGCGAGAAGATTGGCTTCGAGCAGATCCGGCTTCTTGGCGAATTTACCTGTTAGAAATTTCTCTGTGGTCTCGGTAGGGCGGCTATACATCCATGTAAGCAAGCCAAGGGCAAACATATTTTTAGATCGTTCAGCATCCTTACGCGATAAATTCAATTCAGAGAGTGTGGCTACCGTGAGCGTTGTTAGAGCAATTGGATGCACTTTGTAACCATCAAGTGATCCATCTTCCAAGGGGTTAGTCACGTAACCGACCTTTGTGAGATTTCGCGTTATAAATTCATCGGCATCAACAATAATCGTTGCACCTTTAGCTAGATCTTTAATATTCGCTTTAAGTGCCGCGGGGTTCATGGCCACTAGTACATCTGGCGCATCTCCAGGCGTTTGGATGTGGTGATCTGCAAAGTGCAGTTGAAATGAAGAGACCCCGAGCAAAGTTCCTTGGGGCGCTCTAATTTCTGCTGGAAAGTTAGGCAAGGTAGAGATGTCATTTCCCAAGATTGCTGTGTCCATGGTGAAACGGTCACCGGTCAATTGCATTCCGTCACCACTATCACCTGCAAATCGAATAGATACTTGGTGAAGAGGAACTACCGTCTTGCTCACACTTACATCTTGCCACTCGAGGGTCGATTTTGCGTAGTAGGTTGGCCGATTAATTAATCTTTGGGTGCTAACACTCTGGGTAAAGGGGAAAGACCAAGTATTTTCTCAGGAAGCGATTTACGCGACCGTTCAAGGGGAAGAATGCGGAGCATGTTTAAAAATGCCGGTAAGTGGTTACCTCGAGTCGCAGTAGCTTGCGCCGTCACAGTTTATTTCCTCATTATCTTTGGGAGTCATGTTCGGGTAACCGATTCCGGAATGGGCTGCCCCGATTGGCCGTTATGCAAAGGTAGCCTCAACCCAGCACAGGGCTTTCATGCCTTCATGGAGCAGATGCATCGCTATTTTGCCGGCCTTGCCACCATATTAGTAATCTCTACGGCGTTGATCGCAAAAAGAAGCAGGGTGCAACCTGCTGCGATTCGGCCCGCCATAGTTACCTGCTTCATCATCCTTGTTCAGGTCATACTCGGCGCAGTCACTGTTTATGATGGAAATGGCGCTCCCACTGTCGCCGGGCATCTACTTGCTGGTTTAGCACTTCTTGGTGGGGCGACAGTTACGGCCGTAGCGTCACTGGTGCCCAAAGTGAGTGTTATAGGCAAACGTCTTGGCCCTATTAGTTGGATAGCCGTTATAGCGGCGGCGCTACTCTATATTTCTGGTTCATTGATTGTAAACGCATCTGCAGAGAAATACTGTGCGCGAATTCCATTCTGTCCAACGGGAATTCCTGCTCGCTATGTAGCTCTCCACCTTGTGCATCGCAGCATGGTTCTAATTACATTTATCGCGCTTATAACCTTTGCGGTTCACGCCTGGCGAAACTGGAATTCGCACCGTGCAGTTCGACCATTAGCCGCCTCAATAATCTTGCTCTTATTATCAACTGCTATATTGGGAATATTCAGTGCACTACTAAAAGCACCTGCTCATCTTCAAGATTTACATTTAGCCGGTGCGGCAGCGGTTCTTTCGGTAACAGTGGCACTGGCATCGGTTGGTTGGTATGTAGCAGCCGACGCCGAAAAGGTTAGGACTGTTGGTTAATCGACCACAAAGTCCAAATATGAGTTCGTACCGAACGAGGTTGCTTCAAGATCGTTGTAATCTGAAAAGCAATATCTTCGGATCGTAAGAAGCTTGCTAGAACTGGTGTTCCGGCGGTCCTGCCTGCCCCAATTGCGAATTCAGTCTCGGTTCCTGCGGGACAAACGAGAGCTACCCGAACTCCCTTTTCGCGAAGTTCACGGTCGAGTCCTCCTGCTAAACCAACTTGAGCATGCTTGGTTCCCGCGTAAATTGATTCATCTCCACCTCCACGGAATCCGGCAACAGAGGAGACGATAACGATATCTCCGACTTTCTTTGCAATCATGGTTGGTAAGCAGGCACGAATAATGTGCACGGTTCCTTCATAATTTGTGCGCATCATTCGGTTTACTTCATCATCGCTGTAATCCAAGATTGATCCATACATGCCAATTCCAGCATTGGGTATGACGGCATCGATCGTCCCAAATTTATCGAGCGTTGCTTGTGCAACGGCACGGCTCACACTGGGTTCGGAGCAATCACCTGCGATGTAGGTTGCATTGGCCTCACCGAGGGAAGTGACCATCTCTTTGAGCCGAGTTTCGTTGCGCGCATTAAGAACAACTTTTGCGCCCTGCTCGACCAATTCTTTAGCTGTGGCGGCGCCCATTCCGGCGGTGGCTCCAGTGATAACGATTACTTGGTCTTTAAGATCTCGAAGTTCATAAGTCATAATCGAAGTATCTATGCATCTTTACGCTCTCGCAATGCGAAAAAAAGTAGCGAACTTTATCCCGAGACAATATTCAATTAATCGTCTTCTGAGCCACCCTTAACCGAAGGACGCAGACTAGTTAATGTCACTTTAGAAGTGCTAGTGATCGGTTGTTGCAATGAAGCATGCGAGGCAACAACGCTCGTGCTCGATGAAGGCATTGGCGAAGCTACATTGGCAGCGCGGTTGAGTTCAGCGCCCACTGCTCCAGCACTCACTGCTACTCCAACGGCTAGAAGTGCTATTTGTAGTTTCATAAGGGGAGTGTGCTACCCCAGAGTGGGAGATTCCTGAGTGCCTTCCGAGTGCCTGCTTAGAGTTAATCCCAAATGTTATCCCCGCGCAGCGCCGCATCTGAGCCACCATCTATGTAGATCGTCTGGCCGGTCGTATGGGTATTTTCTTTACTGGTGAGCCAAGCCAGTAGATATGCCACTTGGACAGCCTTTAAATAGTGATTGAGTGGCATCGGAACCATGGCATCTATCGCCGATCTAGCTTCCTCTGTTGCGATCATGTCCGCCACCATTGGGGTTTCAACGATTCCTGGACCAACTGCATTTAGTGGAATTCCAGCACCCGCCCATTTTGGCTTAATGCATTCGCGACGAATCCACCGACCGAGTGCTCGCTTTGTGGAGCCATAGATCAAGGCAGCTTTCTCGTCACTTTCAGCGCACAATCCCTGGGCAATTGTCAGAGCAGAAGCTTCATCGTCTGCCAACATCGCATTAACGAGCTCTGGAGAATTAGGCATCAGAGATGCCATCGAACTTGTAATGGCGACGCGAGGATTCTTACTGCCGGAAAGCGTGGGAAGTAACCCCTCCACGAACTCTTTTACACCGAAGTAATTCACTGACACTGTTTTAGGGCTGGGTGTTGCCAGACCAGCGCAAGCAATAATCGCATCAATCTTTCCCTTACTCTTCTTGATGACTGCCTCAACCCCCTCCTTTCTCCCTTGCACGGTGCTTAAATCAACATTGATATCCGTATTATGGATATCGACACCGATAACTTTCTCCCCACGCTCCCGGAGCAATACGCACGTGGCTGCGCCAATTCCGGAAGCGGCTCCAGTTACTACATATAGACGGCTCATTGCATACTTCTTTCTATTAGATTTTAGAGATCATGAATGATCATTTTTCTGGCAACTGCTAACAATTCTCCATCAGACATATTTTCTGCATCGATATCTTGGATCGCGCGAATCTTCTTTGCCATTTCGTGATGATGTTCGCGCAGGTATGTGGCTAGGTTCTGCACTGCGCTCGCTTTACCCTTCCCGCCCCCAGCAAGATAGATATAGTCGAAACCTTTAAGTTCAAGGGCGACCTTCTCTGCAAAATGCGGATCCAACTTAGAGCGATTGCGACCGCTCAAAAACTGGTTGAGAACCTTCCGATAATCCTTATCTTTATGTGACTCGGCCAAAGTGGTAGGCACAGATCCTGGTTCAAAGTTTCCCTTCCAAATCTTTGTATGCGTTCTAGATAAAACTACAAAAACTTTATTGGTGGGTGTGTGAATGATGTCCACTTGATGCTTCTCTCATAAAACTGTGACTAACCGTTTAATACATTCTGCCCCTGTTGTCGCAAATTCAAAAACAAATCTGCGTTATTGGTGAAGAGTTAGCACTCAATTGACAGCGATGGAAAAGAGTATGCGCAGAATTCCTACAAGTGCTGGAAAGGGTTGAATCCAAAATCTAATATTAGAAAGAGAGAAAAACCCCAAGAAGGGGCTATTTTTTACTCGTTTTGAGTCTGCCGTGTCTACTGGGTCACACCGTTAAAAACAGTATGTGATCCATTAGATACCGGTGCAAGTGGTAGCCCCTTCAATTTTCAATGACGCAGCGCTGCCGTAGGTCAACAATTCATCTGTTGGGAAAAACCTATATATGAGATGGCGGAAATAGAAATGACGCGGATTACAAGCATGAGAAGGTTATATTCTCTAATCGCAGTAACAGTAGTTTGTGGAGCACTCCTGGGTGTAAATCCTGCAAACGCTGCCACTAAGTCAATCACTTGCTACAAAGGAACTGCCTCAAAGATCGTCAAGGCAGCGACACCTAAGTGTCCAACTGGCTGGACCACAACAAAGCCAGTGGTTAAAAAGACAACGTCGCCTGCTTCCAGCTCTTCTAAGTCGCTCACAATCAATGCCACATATACTGGAAAAATTGTAATGCTCTGGACCGACTCGAGCGTAAGTACGACATCGGTTACAGCAACTGGCACAGGAACGACACTGGGTCTTACTCAACTGACTGGTAGTGGTTCTTCATCACCATCCAGCCAATGCGATTCCATTAATGGCACCGGAACAATCTCTGATGGAACCAACACTCTTAAGGCAACGTTCGATCCTGCGGCGCAAGGTTGCGCCAAGGAATCTGCAGCTCCCACCACAGTGGCAATCTCAGGAAATGTGATCATCACTGGCGGAACCGGAAAGTATGCCGGAGCTACAGGGACTTTGAAATTCACGGGTAGTTTCCCAGTTGCCTCAACAGCTGCTGGTGCTAACGAAACCGGCGCACTCACCTTCACAGTTTCAGGCACCTTCAACACCAAATAGTTTTTCCACAACGAAGTTCTCAACTAATAAGGAGCAAAAGAAATGAGAAGTAATAAATCAAAGGCTCTAATAGTGGCCCTCGCCCTAGCAGGAGCATCACTAGTAGGAAGTTCTTCAGCTATGGCTGCGGGAACCGCCCCAACACTTGTTCTATCTGGCGGAAGCACCGTCTTCGGTCTAAGCCCAGCAATAATTGTCGCAACGGCTGGAGCACCAGGAAATGTGGCTTTCTCAGTAGGTACCACCGTCATTATCGGATGCGAAGCTGTTGCAACCACAACTGTTGCTCCATTTGTTGCTAAGTGTTCTTGGGTGCCAGCAGCAGCAGGTCCAGCAACACTAAACGCAGTTCTTACGCCAACTGATGCTGTTACTTATACAGTTGTAAATGCTGCTCCGCTAACAGTTAAGACTGGCACACCAGTGCAGGGAGTAGTTCCCAACCCAATCAGCCTTTACGTTGACACCGTTTTAGCTAGTGGCACATCGGGTGTGCTTGCACCCCGCTTTGGGGTTAGTTGCGCCGTAACAAGCCAATTCATAACTGGCCAAACGATCGTCTTTCGTGTTTATGGGAATGATGCAGATCTAGGTGGTGCTGTACTAGATAGCAGTAACGTCGCGAACGCTTTTGTGACAGTAGCTGGGGTTGCAACCCCAATACCTCTCGCATATGGCAATCACAGTGGAGTTGCTTTCTGGACTGCTGTATTGAAGACGGGCACCACTGCTGGTCTTTATAACACTCTTGGAGTAATCAACTTCAAAGTGACAGTTACAACTAAAGATCAGAGCTCAGTCCAGACGTTGGCTACCAAACTCGTTCCTCGCATGATCAATGGAGTGCGTGTAAGAGTTAGTGGTGTCCAGGTCTATGACCGTGTCAGTTACTACAAGACTGTTGCAGTGACACCAGCACTAAAGGGCTCTACCGCTGTCTGGCAGTCTAACTTCACTCCTACTTCACAACTCACTCTGTTCGCGGTTCCAACGAACTAAGAACTGAAATAACCGTTGACGCGGTTCCTAAAAAGTAAATTTATTAAACTCTAGGAAGGGTCCATCATGAAAATGGAAAAGGCTTCACGTAGAAGTTCACTTATAGCCAAAGGCGCCATCGTGTCACTATTATCCGTGTTCCTGGTGGCTCCGGCTTTAGGAGCAGATACAACCTACACGCCAATCAATCTGGTGCAACCAAGTGGAATCCCAAATGTTGCTCCGCTGCCCTTCACCGGGGTAACGGCAGCAACATTTACAGTACCCACGACAATGGTTAATCTCACCGTCACTCCGAACCAAGGTGTAGTGGGTTCACCAATGGTGGTTTCAGGTGCAGGACTTCCTGCAAATACTTCATTGCAAATGACTTGGGGAACTGCATCAGGGACATGGGTCGCAGATGTACAACCAAGTTCTGTTAATTACCTAGGCGATAGCATTACAAAATTCAATGTAAACATGACAACGGTAACCACCGATACCAATGGTGCATTCTCATTTCCTACGGTTGTGCCTTCCGATTTCGGTGGGGTACATGATATTTATGTAGTTCAAAATGGAACCGCATTGGGTCACGGTGGCTACCAAACCACCCGTGCACTTTCGATTTCACCCTCAAGCGGTCCAATCGGGACACCGATTACCATTACATATACTGGAATGGGTGCGACACTCTATACAGCAGGCGCTGCAGTGCATTGGGATAACAGCATGGCCGGTGAAATGCAAGCCCTTTGGACACGTGGTACTGGGATAGTAACCATCCGTGCAGCTGGTCCCCGAGGAACACACTATGTGAATGTTGGTGATGCAATCGGCGTAACTTATATGAACATCATTCAATCACCGGTGCCTTATGCAAATGGCGGTTCTTTACCATTTGAAGTAACCAGTGATCCAGGTGTCGGAGTTCCATCAGCAACTTTCCCTGCTGTTGTTCAACCAACCACCACCTTGCGTACAACGTTGTCCACAGTGGGTCTCGATCCAAATACTCAAGCAACCATGGCTCTTTCACAACCTAGTGGCAACATTCTTACTAAGGTTAATGTCAAGACTGCAAAAGTAGCCACTGATGGTACCTATCAAATTGTCTGGTCAACCGTTGTAGGAAATCGCGTTAACTGCACCGGAACATGCTGGGCCTTCAATTCGATTCCTCTCGGAACAGCGACAGTGCTCAATGGAACCTCATCAACAGATGTGACAATTCCGGATAATTTGGGTGGATGGCATGTAATTCAAATGGTTAAGGGATCAACCATCGAGGCGCAATCCCCATTCTACGTAAAAGAGAGCATCATGCCTTTCTATGACAGCAAGGGCAAAGTTATTGGAATGGGAGTGGCAAAGTTTGACCCTTCCACTTCACCTGACTCGGTAGCACGTGGACAAGCAGGCGATCCAACAACCACTTTTAAGAATGGTGAAGCATTTACCATAAGTATTAAAGGCGTCGGTTGGACCCAGTTGGATAACACACTCGCTGTAACTTATGACAACAATTACATTGGTTATGGGTGCGGCTTCAACTCCAATGGATATATGGTGGTAAAAATGATTGCTACCGGTGCTCCTGGTACGCACATCATCGACTTGCATCCATTGCTATACACAAACCAACCATCATTTGCTAACACACCTTATGGAATGCTCCCAGTTCTCTCATCAGATCGGGATTTTCCAGGGTTAGCACTTGGTTACCAAGTTCCTTCTTTCCACTTTGCTATCAAGATTGTGCGATAAGAAGTTAATACCCCGAACTAGCCCCGGACTTCATTGAGAGGTTTGGGGCTAGTTTTTATTAGTCGGGCAAAAGGCGTGGGTAACCACCAGTTCCAGCGTCCAAGCAAGACCATCGCGCTAGGAAGCAAAAGGCCGCGAACAATCGTTGCATCAATCAAGACCCCAAAACCCAGACCGATTCCGATCTCTTGCAAACCTGCAAAGTGGCCTAGGGCCAATCCAGAGACAGCGCCGACAAAGATAAGTGCTGCGGTTGTTACAACGATTCCGGTCTGAGTGACACCTTCGATTATTGCATCGGTATTGCTCAACCCTCGATCCTTCGCCTCCTTTATCCTGGAGATAATGAAGATTTCATAATCCATTGAGACGCCAAAGAGCATGACAAATAAGAAGAGCGCTGCCCATGCTTCTACCTGATTCAGGCGGTAAATACCAAGGAAACTGGAGAAAGATTGATGACCGAACGCAAGAACGACCACTCCAAAGGAAACTGCGAGAGAAATTAAGTCGAGCGCGATTGCCTTAATTGGAAGAACGAGAGATTTGAAGGCGCGCAGAAGCAGCAAGAAGGTAAGCAGTAGCGCCAAGAGAACGATCCATGGAAGCGTCCGTGCGAGAACGTGAATTAAGTCTGCTCCTTGGGCAGCAGCCCCGCCGATGTAGAGCACCGAAGGGCTAGGGAAGCCATAGCGTGCGAGGTCGATTGCTCGTAGCTTTTTCACCAGCGCCTGGGACTGCGGTGCACCAAAACTATGGCGACCGATGACAAAAATACGTAGGTATCGGCCACTGGAATCAGCGTAAGGAGGCTTGCTTCCATTTGCCACAACAACCACTTCTGGGTCTTTAAGGAGCTGGGCCGATAGCGCGGTTCTAGCCTGAACGAGCGTGCTGTTGAAAGCTTGAGATGGAGCTCCTAAATCGATAAGAATTTGATTTGGAGTAATTAGTCCTGAACCGACCGTTGAGGTAGCAAGTGAAAGCGCACGTTGTGATTCAAGTTGCGCGGGTACGGCGGTTAATGAACTAGGGGTGATATGTAATGAGAGGACAGATGCGCCTAACCCTAGAAGGAGAGCCAGGGCGGAGATAGTCACAACTAAAGGTTTGCGCACGATGAGCTGAAGGAGCCAGGCAAAGGCGCCGATGTGCAATCGCGATTCTGACCCATGAGGGGCAAAGAGTGAGAGTAGAGCTGGCTGCAGGGTAAATGCGGCGAGGAGCGAAATAAGAGGGACTAGAGATGAAGCGACCCCGAGAGAACGAACGAATGGAATTGGCACGAATGTCAAAGTCGCAAGCGCTATAGCAACGGTCAGCCCCGAGAGGGCAACGGTCCTTCCGGCGCTCGCCATCGTTCTAACAATTGATTCATTTAAATCATCAGGGGATTGTTCCAACTCTCTCCGAAATCGAAAAAGGATCAGGAGCGAGTAATCTATTGCGAGCCCCAAGCCAATTAGTTCGACAATATTCGGGATGTAAAGAACCACCAAAAACTTCTGCGAGATCAGAAAAATCAATCCGAGAGTGGCCGAAATAGATCCAGCCGCAACTAGAAATGGAATAAGTATCTGCGTCGAAAATCCCAATGCCAGGATGAGCAGTAGCAGGGCAATTGTGGCTCCAAGCAATTCACCACGATGTAAATCAGAGGTCAGAATCGGAGTAACATCACTCTCTATGGCGGGGGGGCCAGTGACTAAAGCCTCTTTAAGCCCAGCACTCTGGAGCGCTTTTCGCAAAATATCGGTATATCGAGCAGCGTTGGATAAAGAGAGTGAGGTATTGATATTTGCAAAGAGTGTGCCACCTATAGCCTTCTCTTCAGATGCGCTCGCCGTCGGAATAGAAGTGAGAGCTTTCGCAATCTGATCCTCGTACTGCTTGATCTGTGAAGAGTTAGCATTCCTAAATGGATAGACGATAGTAAAAGTGCCTTCAATATTTTCGTTGAAGTGCTGCGATAGCAGAGAGTCTGTTTGTGCGGAAGATGTACCCGGAATTGTCAGTGCTGTAGTGAGATGTGAATTTAAATAAGCGCTACTGAATAAACCTAACGCCAGTGCAATTACCCAGAGTGCCAGCACTGACTTGCGGTGTTTGATCATCAACCGCGTCCAGTTACTTAGCACGCTCAGATTCTAGGGGGAAAACCCCACTATATAATTTACATAGGGGAAAACCCTTCTCTGATTATGTTTTTAGAAACTCCAGAGTGCGCCCTAGGTGATAACCGTGCGAGAATGCATTGTGAACGAGATGAAGACTAATAATGTAGTGAAGATACCCCTACCAAAATTGTCTTTAGTCGAGTTAGAACTACTCAAGTTCATCTCTCAAGGCCTATCAAATCGAGAGATCGCTCGCCTAAAAAATGTAAAGATTAAATCGTGTGAGAATGCAATTTCGCGTGTTGCTAAAAAATTGAATGTTCCGCAGTCGCCAACGACCAACGAGCGAGTGCTGTTAGTAAATCTATTCGCCAAGCTAGAGATTGAAACTAACTCCCCGAGATAAATTAGCTTCTTTCTACGAAAATATTTTCTCGCATCATTCTCCCCACTTACTTAGGCGTGATCTGTATTTAGATTATTTGACTAAATCTCGATCTTGTTGATCGACAGCCTTGAGTGGTGGTAGCACTAGTTGCTCTCTAATCTTGCGTATTTTCCTATTAGCCGCCTCTAAAAAAGAGGATACTAGAAACGTAAGCAAGAATAATCAATGGAGATGAGTTATGAGCAGATCTAGTGAAAGAGGAGTCGCGCTAGTTGCATTCGATGGGTCGCCATCTTCGATGGCCGCTCTCGCTTGGGGTGCAGAGAATGCTCCCTTACTTAATTTGGTGATTGAAGTTATCAATGTTTGGGAATATGCCGAATCCCCACTCGATGTAGCCGGAGTTGGATTGGGCTCTGCGGGTTATGTGGGAGAGAGCGATCCTCAAATCTGGTCTGCAGAGATTCTAAGAGATGGTGTCGCGAGCGTTTTTGGGGCAGATGCTGGGGCGATAAAAACCACTTCGGTAGAAGGTGGAACGGTCCGCACCCTCGTTGAACTATCTAAGGGGGCCGACCTATTAATCATGGGCTCTAGAGGTCAGGGGAAGTTTGCCGATCTCCTTTTAGGCTCAATTTCTGCCAGCTGTTCCGCTAAATCTAAATGTCCAGTGGTGATAGTTCACGCCTCTACGTAATCTCTTTAAGATTAAGGCATGACAACCCGAATCTCACACTTTATCGATGGCCACATTTGGAACGGAACGAGCGAAAGAACCGCTCCGGTTTACGACCCTGCAACTGGGGTCGCTGGCAAGGCGGTCGATCTCGCTTCGCGAGCTGTTGTGGATCAGGCAGTAGCGGTTGCAGCGGGTGCATTTAAGGAGTGGCGAGAGGTTTCGTTAACTAAGCGGATCCAGATTCTCTTCTCCTTTCGTGAGTTGCTTAACGCGCGCAAAGGAGAGCTGGCCGAAATCATCACTGCAGAACACGGCAAGGTTCTGAGCGATGCCCTGGGTGAGATTACTCGTGGTCAAGAAGTTGTTGAGTTTGCATGTGGACTTGGGCACTTACTTAAAGGCGGTTTCTCCGAGCAGGTTTCAGGAGGAGTAGATGTGCATTCCGTACGTCAGCCACTCGGAGCTGTAGCAATCATCTCTCCATTTAATTTCCCTGCGATGGTTCCTATGTGGTTCTTCCCCATCGCGCTTGCTGCTGGCAATACTGTAATTTTAAAGCCAAGCGAGAAAGATCCTTCAACTGCAAACTTCATTGCGCAGTTATTGAAAGAAGCCGGTCTTCCAGATGGCGTCTTCAACGTAGTTCATGGAGATAAAGAAGCTGTGGATGCTTTATTAGAGCATCCGGACATCAAGAGCATCTCCTTTGTTGGCTCAACTCCTATTGCACAATATATATATGAAACTGGCACCAAGAATAAAAAACGAGTTCAAGCCCTTGGCGGAGCTAAGAATCATATGTTGGTTTTGCCAGATGCCGATCTAGATTTAGCGGCCGATCAAGCGATAAATGCTGGCTTTGGTTCTGCTGGTGAACGTTGCATGGCAATTTCAGTTGTTCTAGCTGTTGAACCCATTGGCGATGAACTCGTTAAGAGGATTGCAGACAAAATGCCGCAACTGCGCACTGGCGATGGCCGTCGTGGTTGCGATATGGGGCCACTCGTAACTGGCGCGCATCGCGATAAGGTTAAAGGCTATGTTGATGCTGGGGTTGCAGATGGTGCAACTTTAATTGTCGATGGCCGCAACCCAGTCGTAGATGGAGAGCCTGGCGGTTTCTGGCTTGGACCAACGCTCTTTGATCACGTGAAGACCGACATGAGTATTTACACCGATGAGATTTTCGGGCCAGTTCTCTCCGTAGTTCGTGTTAAATCCTATGAAGAGGGTGTCGCTCTCATTAATGCCCACGAGTTCGGAAATGGAACGGCGATCTTCACTAATGATGGTGGTGCCGCTCGACGTTTCCAGAATGAGATTGAAGTTGGAATGATTGGAATTAACGTCCCTATTCCAGTTCCGGTGGCTTACTACTCGTTTGGCGGCTGGAAGTCATCGCTCTTTGGAGACTCTCACGCGCACGGAACTGAAGGGGTGCACTTCTTTACCCGAGGCAAGGTAATCACCAGCCGCTGGCTCGATCCAAGCCATGGTGGAATCAACCTAGGCTTTCCGACGCAGAGCTAGCCTAGATACATAGCCTAATTACAGAGGACTCTCAGGGCTCTCACAGTTCCAAAGCCTTTAATTCAACCATTGCACGATGAGTTGAGGGAGTTTGGAAGTGGCCGTAGAAAAGTTGGTTAAGACCGCAGCAGTCATTGGCGCGCTCGCCGTGGCCGCATTTATTCCAGCAGGAATTTCTGCCGCAGATGCGGCAACCCCAAAAACTCCTAAAGCACCTGCAAAGAAATCAGGAACTTTTCTGGGCTCTGCCTACATGACGCACTACGGCGCAGTTCAAGTTTCGGTCACTGTGAAAAATGGCAAGATCACGAAAGTCACTGCTCCGGTCTATCCAGTTGGAACTTTTAGGGATCAACAGATCAACGCGATAGCAATTCCAATGCTCGAGCAAGAAGTCTTGCAAGCGCAATCTTCGCAGATTAATAATATTAGCGGCGCCTCATTTACTGCCCAAGGTTTTTATATGTCTTTGGTTTCAGCTCTCGGTAAAGCTGGACTCAAGTAAGAAAACTATCTCAGTTTGAGCGATGTGAGGGCATCGCTCGCTGAGATCAATTTAATGGACTCAGTCGATATCGCGCCGTAGCGAAACCCAAGAGCCGACCCCTGCAAAAATAGCTGCATAGAGTAAGAGTAGGGCTATAGAGATTCCGGGACCAAAAAAACTGCCAGTAGATAAGTTTAGATATCTTTGCTGTGACCTCAGGGTTATTCTTACATTCATCATTCCAACGATCAATCCCGAAGGTAGAAACCTCCCGCCAGTTATCCAGAAGAGCACAATAAGTTTTTCAACAACTTGCAACCAGATTACCGCTCCACCCATCGCTATTTTTACATTGCGCACCAGCGCGCCAATAGCAACTCCCATGACGGCTAGGACGGCACCGGATACAACTGCAGTGATTATTAGATCCAAGAAAGTTGAACTTTCTACCTTGGCATGTGGGTAAAAACTCAATCCGAAGTACGCTCCGACAAATCCTAGAAGCGTTGAAATCAGCATCATGATTATTCCGGCGCCAGCAGCAACAATTAACTTTGAATAGAGGACTTTTATGCGCTTTGGCGTTGCCAGGAAGGTGGAAATAGCCTGTCCATTTTGGAATTCATTACCCATGATCGCAATTCCCATGATTAGGGCAAATAGGTAGCCTCCAGTTGCTTTGGCGTAAACACCATCAACCATCTGGGGATCCATTAATGAAGATCCAGAAAGCTCTGCTTTTAAGGCATTAACCGAGAAGGCAGCTGGGATTGAAGAGAGCAAGGCTAAAAAGAGTGCACCTGCAATGTATCCATAAAAAGATCGGGTATAAATCAACTTACGAAATTCTGACTTTAGAAGATTCATGCCGATGCCTCGACTGATCGAATGAAGGCCTCTTCGAGTGTGCCGCTGCCGACCACATTAGCCATCGTTCCTTCTGTGACGAGACGACCCTTATGAATAATCAGAACATCATCGACGGTATTTTGCATCTCTGCTAGCTGGTGGGAAGAGATCAGGATGCTGTGGCCGTTTGCCGTTAACTTCTTCAAGAAATCTCGGAGCCAAGCGATCCCAATGGGATCAAGACCATTTGCTGGTTCATCCAAGACAAGGATCTCGGGTTCACCCAAAATTGCGGTTGCCAAAGAGAGGCGTTGTTTCATGCCCAAGGAATACTGCTTCACTTTCTTATTTCGGGCATCGGTGAGATCCACCAACTCCAGAACTTCCAGGGCGCGCCCATCGCCTATCCCAGCTGAGGCTGCAATTATGCGTAAGTTTTTGAGGCCGCTGAGTGAAGGATTGAATCCACCGGTTTCAATGACCGCGCCGACCTCTTTCATTGGATTTACTAAATCTTGGTACTTTGCCCCGCGAATTAACGCCGTGCCTGAGGTGGGGGTTGCAAGGGAGAGAAGACATTTAAGTGCAGTGCTTTTACCAGCACCATTAGGTCCTAAGAAACCAGTAATTCTCCCGGCTTCAACGTTGGCCGTGAGATCTTTGACTGCGACAACATCTTTGTAAGCTTTAGTGAGACCTTGAAACGCAATGATCGACATTTAGCCTCCGATTTGGTACTGAGAGTTTAGCGAATTTTGTGTGACGGGAAGCCTAGAAAATGTGCTTCCAATTAGGTACCACTTTGTGGATAATTGGTAGCGTGGAGAAGAATTTTTTAAAGAAATTATCAAAGAGTTCGCACAAGTATTCTCACGGCACGGTGGCGGTTATCGCTGGCAGCCCTGAATTCTCTGGAGCAGCGCTACTTTGTGTTGGCGGTGCTCGTCGCGGTGGCTCGGGATACATCAACTTTATCTCCCCTGACCAATGCACTCGCACTCTAGTAGTAGGCGCCTACCCCGATGTCGTTGTTCGCGAGTCGATTAAAGGCATAGGTGTCGATGCTTGGGTAATAGGACCGGGTTCGCCAAAGTTAGGAAGAAGATTTTCACTACCTCGCAGCAAATATGTTGTTTTAGATTCCACAGCCATGAAATATGTAAAGCGGATCAAAGCTGATTTCGCGGTCATCACCCCGCACGAAGGAGAAGCTCGGGAATTGGGTTTCGATATCGGGATCGGGGAAGAGGGTCGCCAGAAGAGCGCTTTGGAGATGGCGATAGCTCTCAATTGCGTAGTCGTACTCAAGGGTTATCACACCGTTGTCGCCTCACCCGAGGGACTAATTGTTCAAGATGAATTGGGTGGGTCAGAACTGGCAACCGCTGGAACTGGGGATATTTTGGCTGGGTTAATCGGTTCTATGCTCGCCAGTTGGAAGCCCGATAATTTTAAGGATGTGGTCGTAGTCGTATTTAAGGCGATTAGTGCTCATTCGCTAGCCGCGCGGGCCGCTGCTACCGAACTGAGGCCAGTCACCTCCCCAGATGTCCTTCAGTACTTACCCATCACCTTGCGGCAATAGTTAGACTAAGGAGATCACTATTGAGGAGGGTTTTGTGAAAGCCAAAGTACTAACAGCGATCGTTCTTGCCCAACTCACTCTGCGCAGCTCTACGGCTTGGGCCGATGAAGCTCACGATAGTCGCCCCAGCATTTCAAATATTGGCGGAGATGATCGCAGCCCTGGCGTGACATTAGTTCTGATTGCCACCCTTTTACTTATTGGTTTTGGGGTAGGTCTAACCGTCGGTCGACGTACTCGACGTAAATAAAATGGGAATGCATCTGACTTACTCTCATAATGGAGTAACCGGCGAAGGTTATCTCGCACTTCCCGAGACTGAGAGTGGCCCCGCAGTAATTATTATTCAAGAGTGGTGGGGGCTAGTCGGTCACATTACAGATGTAGTTGATCGTTTTGCGGCTGCGGGATTCGTTGCCTTTGCCCCGGACCTCTATCACGGCCAAGCCGCAGCCGAACCAGATACCGCCAAGAAATTAATGATGGAATTGCAACTAGATCAAGCTGGTAAAGAAATTATAAGTGCTGCTAACTACCTGCTTTCTTTGCCCGAAACATCTACCCAGCACGTTGGAGTTGTTGGATTTTGCATGGGCGGAAGTCTGGCAATTTGGAGCGGGACTCTTTCACCACAAGTTTCGGCAACTGTTGGGTTTTATCCAGGGGCATCTTGGGAGCGCCATGCACCCAAGTGGGAAAAGTACGCTGGAAAATCAGCGCTGATTCATTGTGCCCAAGGGGATGGAACTTCCAGTGCCCCAGGAATTCAAGAGGCGATCGCAGAAATTCAAGCAGCTGGCGGAAGTATTACCGCCTTTGATTATCCGGGTACCAACCATGCCTTTTTCAATGATGATCGTCCTGAAGTCTTTGATCCCCTTGCGGCAGCGCTAGCTTGGGAGCGCACCCTTGATTTCTTCTTCACCACACTCAAGTAATCCGCTAGGTTGCGCGCGTGACTACTTTTGCAGTGATTGGCGCGGGCTGGCGTAGCGAGTTCTATATTCGGCTAGGTCAACTTATGCCTGAAAAGTTTGAACTCATCGGTACCGTCGTTCGTAATTCGCAGCGAGCGGCAGATCTGCAGGCCGATTATGGAATCTCGATTTTCGAATCTGTTACAGCATTATTGCAATTTGCTCGACCGGATTTTGTCGTTGTTGCCGTTTCATGGGCTTCTAATCCAGAAATCATTGAAGAATTTGTCTCTTTAGGAATTCCGGTGCTTTGCGAAACTCCCCCAGCTCCTGATGCGCCGGCGCTTCGGGCACTCTGGTCAGCCGTAGGCAGTAGCGACTTGGTGCAAGTTGCTGAGCAATATTTGTATCTGCCTGGGCATGCGGCTCGATTAACGTCGGTGAGAGAGGGAGCAATCGGAATTCCAACTTCGGTTGAGATCTCATCCACACATGGGTATCACGCAGTTTCATTGATGCGAAGCTTCTTGACGACAAGATATGAGCCGGCAGAGATTGCTGCTCGTACATTTGTAGCTCCTCTGATAGATCCGCTCTCTCGGGATGGTTGGAATGAAGATCTATCGGCTAATCCCAGAACTACAACGATCGCAACCATTGATTTTGGCGATGGCAAATCTGGGATTTACAATTTTGTAGAAAACCAATGGCACAATCAATTGCGTCACAGGCGCATAGTTATCCGCGGTAGCGCGGGGGAGATCGTTGATAACCACCTGATTGCGTTGACTAACGGAACTGCAATAGTTGAATCAGAGTTTCGCCGCTACCAACTAGGCATTGATTTAAACTTGGATGGCTTTGATTTGGAACATATCTCACTTAACGGAAAAGTCATATACAAGAATCCTTTGGTTGGCCTGCGCCTAATGGATGAAGAGATCGCTATTGCCACATTGATGATGGCAATGAGAGATTGGGTTTCAGGCGCGACTCACGCTCCTTACCCGCTCCGCGAAGCCTGCCAAGATCACTTGATCTCTCTTGCCATGGATGTGTCCTCACTCACAGGTAAAACGGTTCGCACAGAGCGTGAAAACTGGACGAATTAGGGACAGCACTATCGGTAGAAGACTTTTCCTAACGGGTATGCCGTATTCTTAATCTATGAACGAAACTGTTAAGACTAATCGCATTTCAGCCAAGGTCTACGGCTTGATCATCTCTGCCCTGATACTGGCTTTCGGTACGGGATATGGGCTGAGCTTGGTTGGGCAAGGTCTCGCGGCACGTGCAGGTAATTCAGTCACGGTTACTGGCCAAGCACGCACGAATGCAACAGCTGACAATTCGGTATGGACACTTAACGCACAAGAGAGTTCTGCAAATGCAGCATCAGCAGTATCCAAAGTTGGAAAGAGCGTTGATGCGCTCACGAAATATTTGGTCGCAGGGGGTATACCTGCTTCTGGTATTCAAACAGGCGGAGTAAACACCAATGCGGTCAATGAATATATAAATGGGAATCCCACCGGACGAGTCCTTTCTTATCAAGCCAGCCAGAGTGTCACGGTGCGTTCTAAAGATGTAAATCGCGTCTATTCGTTAAGTAACGGCATAGGCACGTTGCTGCAGACTGGGGTAAATATCAATAATTATGGCCCACAGTTCTATGTTTCAAACTTGGCTGCGCTACGTCCTGCGCTATTAGCACAAGCAATGGTCGATGCTAAAGCTCGCGGTATATCAATGACAAAGGCAGTGGGTTCAAGTCTGGGAAGTGTAATTGCCGTATCTAGTGGCCCAGTGCAAGTTACTTCACCTGATTCAGTAGACACCTCTGGTGGAGGAATGTACGACACAACGACGATTCCTAAAACTGTCACCGTAACTGTTTCGGTAAGTTTTAAAGTTAATTAATAACTGGGCGGATATTTCCGCGCGGCTGTAGTTGAATATTTGGAAGATCTGGCGCTGGAATCCGGCCATGTATATGGTCTTCAAAGTATGGGAAAACCTGACTCTCACCATTCCAGTCAGCGCGCATTTTGACTATTTCGTCGTGGTTGCGTCCAATAAAATTCCACCACATCACGATCTCTTCTAAAAACGGAGTTCCGCCTAGCAGCACAATGGTGGCCCCTGTAACGGTGCTCACGTGCAGGGTGGTTTTGCCTGGAGCGCTGTAATAAAGGTTAGTTAAAGGCACTTCATCTTTATTGATGACGATATCTCCAGCTACTAGCAGAGCTCCGTATTCAAAGTCTGCACGAAGAGGTAACTGGTGGATCGATCCGGCCGCAAGCGAGATCTCAGCTCCAACTAACTCTGAAAAAATTCGAGCGGGAGATTCTTCTCCCATATATTGACCCACGAATAATCGGACTTCTATCTCCTTCTGCCTTATCACTGGAAGGTCCGAGTAATGATCAAAGGTCGGTATTGTATTTCGCACTGAATCTGGAAGAACCGTCCAGAGTTGAACGCCATGCATTATTTCGGTATCGGTGCCTGATAATTCGGAGTGAGCGATCCCTCGCCCTGCCGTCATTAAGTTGAGTTCGCCAGGATGAATTATTTGAATACTCCCCAATGAATCCCGATGCTCTACCCTGCCATCGAATAACCAACTCACCGTTTGCAATCCCACATGTGGGTGCGCCGCCACACTCATCGCATCATCTTGCACCGTTGGCCCAAAGTGATCTATAAAACACCAGGCACCAATTGTGCGAATAGAGCGATGGGGCAGAGTGCGATGAATATCGATTCCGGTTCGAGTGGTTAACTTAACCGTTCGGGGCGAGAGAATCATTATTGAGCAGAGTATGTAGCGGACTTGTAGATGGTGGCGTAGAGTGCTGAAACATTGATGCCATCGGCAGTCTTGGGATCGAAGATAGAGTCTTGCGGTCCAGCAACGCTGAAGACATAGCCGTTCTTGCGGAGCACCTCTTGCCCATAAGCGGGGGGCTGGGAAGGATTTTTAAGTCGATCAAATGTTGTAGCAGAAAATTCGTAGACCGACATGAAAATGACTTTAGCCCCAGTACTTGGAATGTAATAGATGATTGACTGAGAGATAGCCCCATCTTTGGTTGCTTGCTTCGCGTAGCTACCAGAGGCGACAGAGACAGACAGGTGACTGACGATCGAGGTATCGACGTTCATAACTAATGGCACGGGGGACAATGGCAACTTAAAGTTTCCGTGGCCAGAGCTTCCACATCCTGTTAGCACCAAGACGGATATGAATAGAGATGCCAGTAACTTTTTCATCGATTAATCTCCAACTTTTATGGGTTGTGCACTTGTGGATTTTATAAGTTCTTCGTAATTTGTTGGGAAAACAGCATGTGGGTGTCCGGCGGCGGCCCAGACCACATCAAATGCAGCTAGGGCTAGATCTATGAGTACTACCGGTTCGGGATTGGCCAGCGTTCCATCATGCTGCCAGCCAAATGGGCTGACACCTCCGATGCTGATACCAGAAGCAGATTTCACAAAGTTGGCATCAGCGCGATGGAGTTTTTCAACTCCAAGGGTTGCGGCCACGAGGGTAGTGTCGATCCGATGTGCCCCAGAGGTGATGATTAGCAATGGACGACCATCGGGAAGCTTGAAGACGATAGAAGAGGCGATCTGACCGACTTCAATATCGAGAGCTTCGGCCGCCTCCGCCGCCGTCCTGGCGCTATCGCTCAATATCCTCACCGCGCCTTTAATACCCCGCTCCTGCATTTCTGCGGTTATCCGCTTGACCGAAGCGTTCTTTAAGACATCTTCCATATGGGAATTGTAGGTGCAATGAGATACTAAGGGCATGTACATACCACCCCTCAATAGAGTCGAAGATTGGGAAGAAATTCAACTCTTTGTGGCTCAAGTGCGAGCTGCAGACCTTGTGACGGTAAATCCAGATGGGCTTCCAGTATCAACGTTAATGCCAATGATGTGGGTAGATGTTGACCCAAGCACTGGGAACTATGGCCGCCTTATCATGCATATGGCTCGTGGCAATCAACAGTGGGAGACGATTCAAGCCGAAAGCCAAGGGCTTGCAATTTTGCATGGAGGACAGGCATACATTTCACCGACCAATTACGGTAATAAAGTTACCGATCACAAGGTTGTTCCAACGTGGAATTACGAATCTGTCCATTTAAGTGGCACCGTCGAAGTAAGCGAAGACATTGAGTTATTACGTCAGATTGTTACAGAACTTACAGCACACCATGAATTGAACCGGGAGTTGCCTTGGTCTGCATCTGAATCCGATCCTCACTATTTTGAGCTACAACTTAAAGGAATCATCGCTGTGATTCTGCATGTAAATAAAGTTGAGGCAAAATCGAAGATCAGCCAGAATAAATCGGAAGAAGATCGGAGGAGAATTGTCGAGGATCTATTTACATCGGGTATTCCAGGTGAAGAGGTCATTGCAACCCAGATGCAGCGCTATTTAAAGAATTAAATCGTAATAATATTTAAAGGTTTTAACCCATCGGCGATACGTTGTAGTTGTTCCTCGACAAATCTTCGCCCCCGCTTTTCGAAAGCTTCGGAATCTCCACCGACATGCGGGGTAATGAGTACATTTTTGGCACTCCAGAGCGGATGGCCAACGGGAAGTGGTTCTGGATCAGTGACATCAAGGGCAGCGCTTATTCGCCCAGTGTTAAGTTCCGCAACAAGGGCATCGGTATCCACTACTTTGCCGCGCGCTACATTTACCAAGATGGCCCCATCTTTCATCAGTGCCAACCGCCTGGCATCAATAAGGTTTGTGCTTTCGGGATTGAGTGGAATTATCAGAAAGAGGAAATCAAAGGTTGGAAGCAATCGGTCCAAATGTTCCATAGAAAGAGATCCGTTACTTCCCGAACGCGAAAAAGTCGTGATTTCAACCTCGTATGGTTTGAGGTAGGAGACCAAGGTCTGGCCAATAGAGCCTGCTCCAATGATTCCGATATCGCTGTCGTTGAGCGATCCCATGCGCTCGTGGCTCCATTCCCCCCGGTCTTGTGATCGAAGGAAGTCAGGAATTCCGCGTTTCATTGCAATAGCAAGCCCCACGGCTAGCTCCGCGGTCGAAGCATTATGTACTCCTCTAGCATTGCAGAGCACCACTCCGGGACGAAGGTAGGGCAGAGCACTTTCATACCCAGCATTGGGAACTTGAAGAATTTGCAACTTGTTCATTGCCTTAACTGGTTCCAGAAGTTCAGTGCCAGTCATGTACGGTTGAACATAGATCGTGATCTGGGATAGGTCAGAGCTATCGAGCGGGTGATCAGCAAGCGATAGCTTTCGGAAGCCTGGCGGAACTGCAAGATCTGACCATTGGCTCCAAACGGTATGTGTAAATTCTGACATTATTCTTCGCCGATATCTTCATTCCAGATATCGGGCTTCTCTGAAATGAACTTCTCCATCAAATCTTTGCACTCTTGTGAGTTAAGGTTTATAACTTCCACGCCGTGCGAGCGCAGCAAATCTTCAGCGCCCATGAATGTCTGATTTTCGCCAAGTACCACCCGTGGAATTCCATAGAGCAAGATTGCTCCGCTGCACATATGGCATGGCGACAAAGTTGTGTACATCGTGGCCTTGGCGTAGACGCTAGCTGGCAATCGGCCGATATTCTCGAGGCAATCGGTCTCGCCATGACGGATTGCGCTACCTTGCTGGACCCTCTTGTTGTAGCCCACACCAAGGAGCTTGCCATCTACTACTAGGGCTCCACCGATTGGGACCCCGCCCTCTGCGCCACCCTGGCGAGCCGCCGCTATCGCAAACTCTAGAAATGCTTGATCGTCCAATTTATCCTCATTTCGCCCTAAGGGGTCCACTTTAAGTGAAAATTGCCTGAGTGTGCGCTTAACATCTGGGTGAATTGCCTATACGGTTTTGTCATTCCCACGGTCTATGAGCCGTCACTTCATACGGGGTCGCAACCACCCCCGATAACAAAATTAGGAGACTAAGCCATGCTCGATTCCTACTTCAAAATCAGCGAACGCGGCTCAACGATAGCTAGAGAAATTCGTGGCGGTTTCGTCACGTTCTTCACCATGGCATACATCGTTGCGCTCAATCCACTGATTATCGGTCTTACCAAAGATGGAGACGGTAAATACCTTGGGGGAGATGGTAGCCACCCAAATCTCGCGATGATTGCTGCTATGACTGCCCTTATGGCAGGTATTTTGACCATCCTGATGGGCTCTGTGGCGAATTTCCCACTTGCGCTCGCTACTGGCCTCGGGCTAAACACCTTCGTTGCAATCGGTATTGCATCCAAGATGACCTGGGCAGATGCGATGGGCCTAGTAATAATCGAAGGCGTGATAATCGTCATCCTCGTATTAACTGGCGTCCGCGCTGCGATGTTTCGCGCAGTGCCAGGGCAGTTAAAGATTGCGATTGCCGTTGGAATTGGTTTGTTCATCACGCTCGTCGGTTTAGTTGATGCCGGGTTTGTTCGTCGTACTGGCGCCGGACCGGTACCAGTTCAACTGGGTGACAATGGAAACCTCGTGGGCTGGCCAATTGTAGTTTTCGCATTTGGACTCTGTTTGATGATTGCCCTTGTTGTAAGGAAAGTTAAAGGGGCGCTACTAATTGGGATTGTTGTCACTACAGTACTTGCAGTTATTGTTGAGAAGGCCTTTAAGATCGGCCCTAATTTTGATGGAACGAATGTAAATCCAAAGGGTTGGGGACTGAATGTTCCAACTATTCCATCAAAAGTATTCGCAAAGCCTGACTTCAGTCTCTTTGGCCATATCGATCTGACCGGCGCCTTTAACCGTGTCACGGTCGTATCTGCAATTCTCCTGATCTTCTCATTGTTGCTATCGGATTTCTTCGACAATGTGGGAACAGTTACTGCAATCGCAAGTGAAGGTGGTTTGTTCGACAGCGATGGACTTATTCCAAATATTGACCGCATCCTCTTGATAGATGGAATCGCAGCAGTTGGTGGTGGAATGGGAAATATCTCTTCAAACACAAGCTATATTGAATCTGCATCTGGTGTGGGTGAAGGGGCTCGAACTGGCCTAGCTTCAGTGGTAACAGGAATTCTCTTCTTGCTCACGACATTCCTGGCACCATTAGTTGCAGTTATTCCTTACGAAGCTGCGACACCAGCGTTGGTCATTGTCGGTTTCTTGATGATGTCTCAAATCAAGAATATCGACTGGCAAGATTATGGAATTGCGATCCCGGCATTCCTGACAATGATCTTGATGCCATTCACTTACAGCATCTCAGTAGGTATCGGTGCTGGATTTGTTTCGCACGTACTAGTACGAGTAGTCCAGGGTCGCCGTAAGGAAGTGCATGCACTGCTTTACATTGCCTCTGCCTTATTCGTGGTCTACTTCTTGCAGTCGCCAATTAACATCTGGACTAGTAAGTAATTATCAACGCAAATCAAGGCGATCAGGCTTCGAAGGATTTCCTTCGAAGCCTGATCCGCGATGTGCCCGATTTTCCGACGGCAGGGATTCTCTTTAAAGATATAACACCGCTGTTGAGAAACGCAGAAGCATTTGATCTGGCCGTACGCGAATTTTCTAAAGTGAGTCGGCAGTTTGATCTAGTTGCCGGTGTGGAAGCGCGCGGATTCATTTTTGCTGCTGCAGTGGCAAAGATGACTGGCAAGGGATTTATTCCCATTCGCAAGAGTGGGAAACTCCCAGCTGCAAGTTTTTCTGAGAGCTATGCATTGGAATATGGCGAAGGAATTTTACAAATTCATCAAGATGCTGTTCTTACCGGCGAAAGAGTTATGGTGATCGATGATGTGCTTGCCACCGGAGGAACCCTCGGTGCCGCTGTGAAGCTGATCGGGCGTAGCGGCGGTGTTGTTGATTGCGTGGCGGTCTTGATGGAGATTTCTGGGCTCGGCGGCCAGCAGAAATTTAGTGAAACTAATCCAAGCTTAGAAATTTCGATATTACTTAATTAATTACCACGAAGTGTGAAGCGGGCGTCCCTCTGCATAACCCGATGCAGATTGGATTCCCACGACGCATTTATCGTGAAATTCATTAATCGTGGACGCTCCGGCATAAGTAAATGAGGAGCGGACACCAGCGATAATCTGATCAATAAGATCTTCGACTCCAGGGCGAGCAGGATCTATATACATGCGGCTAGATGAAATGCCCTCTTCAAAGATTCGCTTTCGCGCACGATCAAAGGCGCTCTCTTGAGTGGTGCGTGCATTAACAGCACGTGCAGATGCCATTCCGAATGACTCTTTATATAGCTTGCCACTCGTGTCTCTGATTAAATCGCCAGGGCTTTCCAAGGTACCTGCGAACCACGAGCCGATCATTACTTGTGACGCACCGGCAGCTAGTGCCAAGGCGACATCGCGCGGATGGCGAACACCACCATCGGCCCAGACATGCTTGCCCATGGCGCGCGCTTGTGCCGCGCATTCAACTACTGCGGAGAATTGGGGACGACCAACACCGGTCTGCATTCTGGTGGTGCACATCGCTCCAGGTCCGACTCCAACTTTGATGATGTCCGCGCCGGCTTCAATAAGGTCTTTGGTCCCTTGCGCTGTAACAATATTTCCAGCGACGATTGGAACGCCGGGATTGAGCTCTCTGACTGCTTTGATCGCCTCAATCATCTTGGCTTGGTGTCCATGCGCAGTATCTATGATGAGGCAATCTGACCCCGCGGCTAATAACGCCTTTGCTTTGCCAGCGACATCGCCATTTATTCCGATCGCTGTTGCAACACGCAACCGGTTCTTGGAATCAAGTGCTGGGCGGTAGAGGGTGGCGCGAAGTGCTCCGGCCTTCGTAAGAATTCCTACTAAATCTCCGCTGGTGCTGACGATTGCGGCGAATTCGCGACGACTTTCTTCCAGCGCTTCATATGCCTGACGTGGCTCGACACTGTCTGGCAGAGTTGTGAAATCGGTATGCATGATCTGGCGCAATTGCGTGAAGCGATCTACTCGTTCCAAATCGCTCTGTGTAATAACACCAATCGGCTTCGTCTTATCAACCACTACCAAGATTCCGTGTGCACGCTTTGTGATCAGATCCAAGGCGCTAGCTGCGGTCTCGGTTGCTTCTAAGGTGGCGGGTGTTTCAAAAACTATATGCCGGGTCTTAACCCAGGCGATTACATCGGCGATGATCTCAAGGGGAATATCTTGGGGGATTACTACTAGTCCACCTCGGCGAGCAACTGTCTCGGCCATACGTCGGCCGGCGATTGCCGTCATGTTGGCTACGACGATAGGAATTGTGGTGCCGGTGCCATCATCGGTAGCCAGATCAACATCCATGCGGCTAGCGATCTGGGTGTAATTGGGAACCATAAACACATCGTCATATGTGAGATCGTGTGTTTGTCCGGAAAGGGGGCTACTTAAGAAATGCACGTTGCCTAACTATACTCCTGACGGTATCGTTGAAGTATGTTTGGAATCGGCTTTGAGAAGTTACTGGTGCTGGCAATCCTGGCAGCCGTGCTCATAGGCCCCGATAAGTTGCCTCAATTTGCGGTCGATGCAGCGAAATTCCTACAAAAAGTTCGTGGTTTTAGTCGCCAAGCCATGACCGAATTTAAGAGCCAGCTCGGGCCCGAATATGCCAATCTCGATATCCAAGATCTCAACCCAAAGACCTTTATCGCTAACCATCTCGAAGGTATCGTCAAAGATACAGAGAATATTGCCAAGGGGACTGCCTCGGATCTAGCCAAGATTAAAGAGCAGACAAAGATCGATCCAGATTTACTTTAAGGGTTTTTTCATTGGTTTTTGATCAACTTTGGCGAAACCAAATATCAACAGCATTCCAAAGCTAAAGATAATCGCAACACCGATTATCCAAACGGTAAAACCTTCGCTCGTTAAATCTAAAAATTTGTATGGCCATTGCTCGATTGCCACGCCGCGAGCAATCGTATAAAAGAGGTAGATGATCGGAATCATCAATATTTGCGGAGAACGCTGAACACTGAGATTACCGCGTGGGCCTTTTTTGAACCATAAGTAGTTATACATAATTGGTACTAAAACATGCATGAGCGTGGAAGTAAGCCAGTACCAGCCCTTTGGGGGATAGACCGGAAGAATAAGCGAGTTGTAGAGCAGCCCCGTGATCGTGATCATGGTCAGCCCAGTTGCAAAGAGAGTTCCAAAATATTTGGATGAAGTCTTACTAGCGGCAATTGCATATCCGACATAGATGACCAGAATATTGGACCAGATGGTGAAATAACTGAAGAAGCCGATGATACGAATAGGCGCGGTGTTCTGGTGGAATAGTGTTTGATCTGTGACTGCAAACGGATCGACATTGAAGGCGTTAAGAAATAGCGAGAGTGTTAGGCCGAAAAAAGCGAAGAAGGCAAGCCACCCATATAAAGAGCGGCTTGCCTTCTCCATAAGTTTCTAGAAAATTAGTCTTTCTTTGACTTCTTCTCTTGCTTTGCTAAACGCTTCTCCTTGAGGTTTAGCTTTGGTTCTTTCTTAGCGTTCGCGTTGCTTTTTTGTTCTTTATTTGCCATTTTGCGCTCCTTCGTAAGCTTGCACGTAGAATACCCGAAAGTGCATAAAGAAAGGCCCCACAAGATCGCTCTTATGGGGCCTTTCTCAACATATGTGACTTATTTGAATGAAGTCGCAAGCGCGCAGAGCACCCCTGCAATTGCAATCCAGGTAAACCATGCACCTGCAGTACGTTGACGCCACACCTCAAGGGTTGGATCAATCTTGGTGCGATAGC
>Ga0073936_10000905_pt1 | contig 46720 bp, 45 predicted proteins | sample AliMusrvi5mmetaG_FD_87041 | JGI IMG/M metagenome (GOLD analysis project Ga0073936, IMG submission 87041) | Freshwater lake bacterial and archeal communities from Alinen Mustajarvi, Finland, to study Microbial Dark Matter (Phase II) - Alinen... | ecosystem: Environmental > Aquatic > Freshwater >...
TGAAGTTTTTACCCGCGATCATTGGAGCGACACTTATCGTCGCTATCATTTTGTTTGTCGCTTTCCATTTCGTATTTATTGACCTGTTTGTTGATCTGTGGTGGTACGAATCATTAAAACTTGAAACTTACTTCTGGCTAAGACTACTCTACAAGTTTTTTCTTTCCGGTGGCGTAACCCTACTGTTCTTCTCCATTTTCTTTTTCCATTTCTGGATTGCCTCACGGTATCTAGGCATCAACGCGACTAATGAAACCTTCAATAATCTGGAAAGTCGTCGCAGTTTTCAACGTTTTGCTGATATCTTTATGAATGGTTCAGCAAAAGTTTATACGCCCATTTCATTAGCCCTTGCTATCTTTATCGCTATTCCTTTTTATAACCAATGGGAGGATGCTCTCTTATTCTTTTTTGGGCGCGACTCCGGTATTAGTGAAACAGTTTATGGCAATGATGTCAGTTTTTACATGCTGTCTTATCCAACCTTCATACTTATTCAGAAAGAGCTATTAATCACAGCAATTCTATTGTTCTTTTCGATTGGTCTTTTATATTGGCTTGAACATGTTTTTATACCGAACCAAAGCAAAGAATACCCATTAGGTGTGAAAGTCCATCTCAGCATTTTAATGGGATTTGTAGCTGCTTTTGTGGTCTGGGGCTTCATGCTAGACCGTTTCAACCTACTGTATACCAACACCCATGAACCGATCTTTTATGGCCCTGGCTTTGTAGAAATACGCTATCAATTACCGCTTATATGGTTAGAAATTATAACGTTCATAGCGACTGCACTCTCTGCGGGTCTTTTTATTTTTTCAGAACAGCATCGTGTTAAAGCCCCTTTTTTAATCTCATTAAGCGTCTTTATTGTTGCGATTGTCTTGCCCAGAATTGAGTTAATCCCTAATTTAGTGCATAAATACATTGTTAACCCTAATCCAGTAAAGACTAACAAACCGTTCATGCAACAAAATATTGATGCCACACTGAGTGCTTATGACTTAAAAAACATTAATGTCGTAGAACAGTCGATTAAACTCAACGCAACTGAAGATATTGACACTTGGGGTACCCAAAAACGCTTTGAAAATATTCCTGTCTGGGACCGTGAGTTTATTATTGACAGTTATAAGCAACTGCAAGAGATTAGACCCTATTACAAAATTTTATCGGTCGATGAAGATCGTTATTTTGTGCTTGATCATACCCACCAAGTCAATTTAGCGGCCAGAGAGGTCAACACCTCTAAATTACCCCCTGAAGCACAAAACTGGGAAAACATACACCTGCGATATACCCATGGCTACGGTGCCGCCGTGACACCCGCTGCACAAGATGCCAATAAACCTTTAGTTTGGTATTTACGTGATTTAAATATGAACTCTGAGGTTGGCTTTAAAGTTGAACATCCTGATATTTACTATGGCTTAGAGCATTATGACTACGCCATCGTGCCAAATAAACTAAACATCGAAGCCATTGCTGGCAGTGACCCCAGTGTAACGCTGGAATATCATGGTGAAGGCGGTATTCCTATCTCTTCTCTCTTTAGAAAAGGCTTATTGTCTTTTTATTTTAAAGATGAAAAGATATTTCTATCTACCAATATCTCTACACAAAGCAAGATCAAAATACGTCGGAATATCACTGAACGTATTCACACCTTGGCGCCTTTTTTACATCTGGATAAAGATCCTTATCTAGTGATCAATAGTGATCGTTTTTACTGGATACAGGATGCCTATACGATCTCTAATAAATATCCAGATTCAAAACCGTCAGGCCATGATTTCTTAGATGGCAAACAGAACTTCAACTACATTCGTAACTCCGTCAAAATAGTGGTTGATGCTTATGATGGTGATGTAGATTTTTATATTTCAGATCCTTCTGATGCCATCATCAAAGCTTATGATAATGCCTACCCGGGATTATTTAAAAACCTGGACGAAATGCCTGTGGATTTAAAGAAACACTTACGTTACCCCCGTGATCTTTATTATCTACAAATGAAAATGTATGCCAAATATCACCAGCAAAGCCCTGAATTGTTCTATGAACAGGCAGAAACCTGGGCACAAGCCAAGGTTCGTGGCGAACCGGTACAGCCTTATTATCAAACCATGGACTTTGGCAATTGTAATGATTCCGAAGAATTTGTCTTGATTGAACCCATGACACCTGTAAACCGGTCTAATCTGAGTATGATTGGTGTCGCAGGTACCATGGATAAAAAAACTTGCGGCGACACCAGCTATAAGCCGGGTATCACCATCTATAAATTTGGTAAAGATATTCAGGTCAATGGCCCCGCTCAAATTGAAGCGCTCACTCAACAAGACCCAGAAATCTCTGCCCAATTTACCTTATGGGGGCAATACGGTTCCGTTGTTGAGATGGGTCGTATGATTATTTTACCCATGGGACACACAGTGCTTTATGTTCAGCCTATTTATATCGCCTCAGCCAAAGATAAAATGCCCCAACTCACCCGGATTATTGTTTCTATTGGTAATGAAACCATTATGGATACCACGTTATGGTCAGCCTTTAATCGGTTAAAGCAGATTTTCATTAAAAACGCAGCCGACAGTGATGGTACTGAAACGCCTAAATCCATCATAACGCGCTAGAACTTTAAGCCTCTGACCCTTAAGTAAACACGGATAACATCCTTTATCGGTATGTTATCCGATGCCATTAAGTTGACTATACTATTGGAGTAAAACAGCTTTAGCTGTTTTCACAGGCAATAGCTGAAGCTATTGCACTCCCGTTTTTAACCTTTAACGGTAATACTCATATTGACTCATCAAGCGGGTTTTAGGAAAATGATCAAATGATCACTCAAGCACTTATTTGCCATCCCTCTAATCAGAAAATACCCGTCAATGGCATACAAGTCACACTACACCATGAGCCTCAAGGTGACTTACTTATTCACTATGAACTGACCGGCATCATTGAACAAATTAAAATCCCGGCTTTGCAACCCTCACAATTCGTAGACGGCTTGTGGGCACACACCTGCTTTGAACTATTTATCGCAGTAAATGATGAAGAGGGTTACTATGAATTCAACTTTTCACCTTCAACGCAATGGGCTGCCTACGCTTTTAGCGACTACCGGGTACGTAACACTGATTGGCATTTGACTCACGCGCCCATTATTGATGTAACCCAAACACCCACCCATTTACACTTAAACGTTCGTATTGCTGCAGCCGATTTGCCTGTGCTTAAGTCCAAGTTGCTTACATCCAATTCATCCATCCAATTAGGTTTAACGGCGGTCATTGAAATGAATACAGGGCAGCACGCTTACTGGGCTTTAAAGCATCCTGAAGATCAACCCAACTTTCACCACCGCGCGGGCTTTATCACTTTATCCAACCTGAATTAACATTACACACATGAAATTTGGTATTGACCGTTTACTAGAAGAAGCCTCCTTACGCAAACCACTTACTGGCAAACGCATTGCCTTATTAGCACATCCGGCTTCAGTTACTCAAGACTTAACGCATTCATTAGATGCCTTAGCCACGTTACCCGACATCACTCTCAGTGCTGCCTTTGGCCCCCAACATGGATTACGTGGTGACAAACAGGATAATATGATGGAATCGCCTGATTTTATCGACCCGCTATTAGGTATTCCGGTCTTTAGTCTGTATGGCGACGTTCGACGTCCCACGGCAGCCATGATGGATACTTTCGATGTGTTACTCATTGATTTACAAGATCTCGGTTGCCGTATCTATACCTTTATCACCACCTTGCGCTATCTCTTGGAAGCCGCTGCCACTCACCAAAAAATCGTCTGGATACTTGATCGTCCTAATCCTGCTGGTCGTCCGGTAGAAGGCTTAAGGCTCCAACCGGGTTGGGAAAGCTTTGTAGGTGCAGGTCCGTTACCTATGCGTCATGGCTTAACGATGGGCGAACTGGCCGGTTGGTTTATTAAAACCTTATCGTTAAACGTCGATTGCCAGGTCATTACCCTGAAAGACTGGCAACCTGAAGCAGCCCCCGGATACGGTTGGCCATTATATGAACGAACCTGGATTAATCCCAGTCCCAATGCCCCTAATCTTTGGATGACCCGCTGTTATGCTGGCACCGTGATGTTAGAAGGGACCACATTATCTGAAGGGCGGGGCACGACGCGGCCTCTGGAACTGTTTGGTGCGCCCGACCTTGATGCGCGTGCGTTAATTAAAACCATGCATGCGTTAGCGCCTCAGTGGTTAACCGGTTGTCGTTTACGTGAATGCTGGTTTGAACCTACTTTTCATAAACATGCACACACGCTCTGTGCGGGTGTACAAATTCATGTGGAAGACCCTTCTTATCATCATGAGACCTTTCAGCCTTGGCGCTTACAGGCATTAGCCTTTAAAGTATTACGTCAATTACAGCCAGACTATCCTCTATGGCGGGATTTTCCTTATGAATATGAACTGGATCGCTTAGCGATTGATGTTATCAATGGCTCACCCTTGTTACGTGAATGGGTTGATGATGCAGAAGCCACTCCCTCTGATCTTGATGCGATCACCTGTCCTGATGAACGCGCTTGGGAACAAGAGCGTTTAGACTACTTATTGTATTAAGGGTAACTGTTGCTAAGACCATCGGTTTTGACTGATGAACTTCCGTCTATTCTCAATGAATTCTGAATGACTATTAATGAGTGGTATCAGTGTCAAATACAGCGTTCAATGTTTCAGCGGTTAAAATAGATTCACTCCAAATATCTAATTCTTGCTCTGCTGCGTTCTCTAACTTATCGATTGCCCAAGTTGGTAAACTGCCGAAACGTTTTTCGAGTTGCCTTTTTAATACTTTAACCTCACCTGTTAGTACCCCTTCGGCTCTGAACTTTTCCATATACATTCTTTGAACGCTGTTAATATAACGCATGTCTTCTCTCCTTTCTATTGATTCAATTTCTTGGAATATTTTTGACCAATCAATTTCGGCATAAGCCATTGGAAAGTAAAAAGCCATTAACTCCGGAAAGTAATGCTCAACCGCGTCTTTCCAGGGACTATCGTAATCATCATTGGAAAATTCATCAATCAGAATCTCTGTATCGTCCGGCTTTGGCATTTTTATCCTTATTGGGTTTTAGAGATTATACGTGATGATAAGATGAATGGTGTTTAGAAATCGATCATGGCTGAAATAAGGCTATCATGAAGTTGGCTAGCAACTTGATCAACGTTCAATATAACTTTGTTCTGATCCTATGAGTTGTAATATTTTCTGGCGAAAAATAGCTTAAGACTCAACACCAATGTCTGCGTAGAACCCCAAAATCGATCAGTAAAATAGTATTCAGTATATTTACTTGTGTTGATAAGTGATACTTAACAGTATACAATTTAATAATGATAAAAACTTTTCGACATAAGGGCTTACAGGTCTTTTTTGAGACAGGAAGCAAGGCAGGTATACAGCCGCACCATGCTGGAAAATTGCGCATATTGCTGACCACATTGGACAGCGCAAAACATACAGAGGATATGAACGCCCCTAGCTGGAAGTTGTACCGATTGACGGGCAACCTTGATGGGCATTATTCCGTGACTGTAAACGGAAACTGGCGATTAACCTTTACCTTTGATGGCGAAAATGCCGAACCGGTTGATTATTTGGACTACCACTAGGAGTAATTGATATGAGCAGAATGCACAACCCCGCACATCCCGGCGAAGTATTACGGGAATGGCTACCGGAAGGTATGACAGTAACAAAGGCAGCTGAAGAATTGCAGGTTTCTCGCGTCACACTTTCTAAAGTTCTGAACGGTAAGGCAGGAGTAACGGCAGGAATGGCTTTGCGCCTTTCTGTATGGCTTGGCACGTCCCCTGATGTTTGGCTAGGTATGCAAACGCAATGGGAGCTATGGCAAGCCGAGCAACAACCACGCCCGAATATCAGACCACTTGTCAGACAAGCCGCCTAATCCAAAAATGACCGGCTTAATGCAAGCCCCTCCGGGAATGTGTTGATTTTTAGTTGGAACTGACCGCCAGCAAAGTGCCACTTTGCGACGTTCAAGTATTTCTGCGTATGACGGCTGTAAAACAGAAAGCTGTCGTTTAACGCAAGGTTCAGCGTAGCGAAGCTCCGCTGGAACGTTGAGTTAGGCATTTAAGTTTACTCTGACCCCAGTTATTTTGACCCCAGTTATTTCGTGACCCCAGTTATTTCGTTATTTCGACCCCAGTTATTTCTGAATCTGCTTTTCTACCTGCCACAGGAAGAACATTGGGTTTGTGCGCTTCTTGTCAATTTCCGGTTTTTGCACGATCTGAGTTTTTATCGATTCTATGAGTTGAATTAGTGTAGCTCCTGCGGTTCCAATAACAACGGAGTCAGGTGCCCCTATGCAAGCAAGCAGTGCAGTAATACCTGTACCCACAACTGCTCCAGCTTGGCGCATTGATTTAAGTTTAACTACAGAGTTCATTTCTGACCTAAGCGCATTCAATGGATCATCAATTACTTCTCGTTGTATCTGCCTCACTTTGCGCTCGTAGCCCTCATCGCCAGCAATCTCTCTAACTTTTGATACAGCCTCAAGAACAGTATCACGGAATCTCGTAAACTCATCGGAATAGTCCTTTCTAATTTTAGATAAAGTTTGCGGATCGACCCCAAGCAGATGAGGAATTTCAAGACTTATTAGAGTACGCAGGTTTTTATATTCAATACGCGGATCACGACCCACAGCTACAGGGAAGGCATCGTAGCTTGCGTAGATTGAAAATTCCCTATCTATTGCAACAGCCTCCATTTCCAAAGTTGGCAAAAATGGAGCAAAAACAACTTCTCCATTTCTTATTAGCGGGCTTTCCGACCACCATTCATAGACATCCTTACTCCAGTTACACATGTCACTAAAGGCCAAATTCAGATTAGCAACTCGCCCGTCATTTAGAGTAGCTAGAGATGACGACATAACCCAAGGAATTTCCATTCCAACTAACGGTAAAGGACCGGGATTTATGTGACGGAATAAACGCTCAAGCTCAATGTGCCTGCATCGCTCTGATTCGGACTGGTCAAGGGGGACAGCCACATGTGGTGGCTCCCCTTTAATAAAACCCCTCTCATCTCTAACGGCAACGATATCAGCAAAAACATGTAATCTGGAAGCTACCGAGTCAAGCTGAAGCATTTTTGGAACGGTGACTACCAGCTTGTGTCCGGGGGCAGATGCGAACGCGGCGGCTAAGGCATTGGATCGATGTGAGTACCAATGCACAAACCTGTTGTGCCTGGTTTCTTCGTCTAAGTCGCACCACTCCTTGGCATCTTGATGTATGAGACGAATCAGTTCGGTCGTCATTCTCTTGCCTCGTTAACGCTTATTCATCGTCAGAAGTGAAGCCTAACGCAAAGTTCAGCGGGCGTAGCGATAGCGAAGCTCCGCTGGAACGTTGAGTTAGGCATTTAATAATTATCCCATAGGACGGGTTAGTATTAACAGGGGAAGTCAAGTGATTCAATACTATTAAGCGTATTAGTAGGATTGTATGTGACAGTAGAGGCATATGGAACGCTAGAAGTAAAATCATTACTTGATTGTATATGATATGTAAGAGCGGATAAAAGACCAACGTTTGCAGCCTGTTTAGCAACAATAGATATACCTCTCCAAATATCATTAATACTATTTGACTCCTTGATAAATGCGGTGGTTTCTACACGAAGCCATCCAGCTGCAATCAGTGCCAGTCCTAGTCTATTTGATTCGTTTCCATTACTGTTAGTAAAATCATAATTAATAGTTCCGCGATAAACTGTCATGAGATCTCCAAAAATTTAAATCTAAAGGGAGCATCCTTTAGAAGTTGCCTAACGTAATATATACGACATCTTTTGTCTTATAATCCAGCCCCTCTGTCGTATAACTCCAGTTTTTAATTTTAAGTAATTGATTTAAAATCTGTCCATGATTTCAACACCTCATGTGGTGTTGATAAGTACGACATTCCGCCGACAATCAAAAAACAACTATATTTTCCATGATAACCAGAGTTTAGGCAATAAGGTCAGGAATTTAATTTGGGCCCTTTCAGGCTATTTTGTATAGGTCTGCAATACAAAGCATAGCTGCCAATCAAAACTCCATTTAATCAGGCTGCTTTGGGTCGGTAGCGACAACTTGAAACTTCCAAAAGCAGGCTTTCACTTTTGTTTACCCAAAGTGCATTGATTCAATTATACGACAAAAGGTGGATGAAACAATAGCCAATCGCCGTTTTGAAAGAGTAATGTGTGGCTCCTTCACCATAATAATCAGTGGCTTTTTTTACAGGAATACGCACCCTATTCACAAATTTTGACCTACTTAGAGTGTGTAAGGTGACACTAAAACTCCTGATGACTCCTTATTAAGCAGTCATGGAATATTTATGATTACGGATGGAGCAAACAAGCCCCAGTCTATAGCAGACTAATACACGACCACAGTTAACGAAAACTACTCTGCTCTAAACCCTAATGGGTATGCTCTAATGTGAAAGACTTTCAGAGTAAACTAATCCATGTTTAGAGTAAACAAGTATCAGTTTGCAACAAACAAGGTCTTGTTTGCTCTAAACAAGGTTCCTTTTGCTACAAACAAGACCTAGAATGCTCATTTTCTTACCTGCTGATGACCTTCCATAGAGTTGATACCCCTAAAACAACCTCTCCTAAGGGCATTTAAGGTCGTGTTTACTCTAAAAGTAATCATGTTTACGACAAAAAGAACCCTTTCTGTCTTAAACAAGACCTTGTTTATTGCAAACTAGGTCTTGTTTGCTTTAAAAAAATCCTTGTTTACTCCATTCTTACCCTTTCTTACGACATTTTAGGCCATAAAAAGACCATTAAAATGCCAGCCACATTCCGCCCTCTGGTTACTTGAAATTAGCATATAAGAGAATATAACCCTCACCGAGTAAATTAAGCAGTTGAACGATCCGATTGTTGAGGATGCTTTAAATTCTCTGGAGCATCATCACCTATGGCAAATAGAGTTTTACCATCCCACTGCACTGAATAATGTCCGAGTCTACGTTTACTTTCTAATGTTTTACTAACGGCTTGACGTAAGCAATCCAGCATTGCTTGAGTGTCTGAGCTTAAAGGTGGGGTTATTTGTTCACTCATAGTTGAGCTTCCTTTTGCAATAGGGTAAAAAAGTCAGTGTGTACAATGGTACGGATAATGCCCGTCTGTTGAAATATCAATTCGGGCTTTTCATCGTTATTCATAAAGCAGCGCACTTGATTAACCTTAGGCGCAAACACGTTTAATAAGTTATGCAAGCTCCGTGGGAAACGCCGAATTAAATCAGCTTCTGCAATATGATGTCCACCGTGGCTAACACGCTCCGCCACCCGCAAGCGCGACATATCGGCACTGGGCAACGCCAGATAGATCAACTCCACTTGCCAGCCTGTTGCTTGCAAACGCTCTAGCAGTTTAAGGTAACTTCGTCCCGAGAGCGTGGTTTCAAAAGCAAAATCTTGTCGCGCAGCAATACAGTCTTCGAGTTCACGTAGAAATAAGCGACTGGCGGCCAGTAAGTGTTGTTCCGGTGCTAGCGGCGACAGTCCAGCAGCAATCAAGTCCGCATTAATAAAGCGCCAACAACCGGCTACCGTCGGTAAGTATTCCAATGCAAAGGTAGTTTTGCCTGCGCCGTTGGGTCCTGCGATTATCCAGCACGTTGGCATTTGTTGTTTCCTTACTCACCTAAAATCATACGTTCAACTTCGGCTTTTGCCTTCTCTAATTCGGCTTGTGCTTGTTGTTGCAATTGTTCGGCATGGTTGCGCAACATACCAACGTGTGCAGCAATTTCAGCTTGCTTTTCTAGAGGAGGAATTGGAATTTTTATAGACTTCAATGCGTAATAATCTAATGCTGGTCTTGTCCCTCCTGTTGTCTTTCTGAATGCGAATTTTTGCCCTAAATAGGAATTAAAGTATATTGATAGATATTCATTTAAAACATGATTCTGGTGTGTTCTTACAACGACAGAGTGTTGATTTATATTGCCTTCAAAGCATTTAGGCGCAACAGCGGAACTTGCTATTCTCCCAGTAATAGTAATTAATAAATCTCCTGAAAATACTTGGCTTCTTTTTAAGCTTTTTTCATGAGTTTCACGATTTATAAAAATAACATCATCTAGCTTTAAACCTTCCTCTGTAATATTTTGTACTCTTAATAAAGGAACTCCACTTTTAATATCTTCAGTATAATATTTCCCACTATCCGATTTTAGTGGCGTTGCACCACTTGAAATATAGGTTATAAAATTTGAAAAGCTACGTATTTCATATTTTCCTTCTATCATCAGTTGCTCTAATTCTTTAAATTCAATTTGATGATAAAACGGGTCAATCCGTTCACCGATTACTTTTGTTGAGAGAGTATAAAAGAACTTTTTCGGTGTGCTTGTCATAGGTAAAGTGATACCCAACTCCGCCAATAAATAATCATCAATTCCAGCTAATAGTGCTTTAGCTTGCTCTTCTTTTTGATTTTTTCTTTTCTTGGCTGCATCAATAAATTGATTTATCTCTACCATTCTATTGGTGTCAGGTATAACTATAGGATATTTCCTTAAGTTTGAAATAACTACACGACCTCTTGTTGCTCCAGAATTTAAGCGCCAAAATAAATCTTGGCCGATTTGGGTATTTATAAAATTAGCAATGTAGTTTGCAATAACTGAATCATTTACAGTTACGGCAGCCAAATCACCACGAATATTTGCTTCCTTAATTGTTTCAGGCACTATGCTGGCTGCACCCATTGTGGCACCTGTTTTAGCAATAATGACATCATTTGGAAACACGGTTGAACGACTAATCTCTTGATGTTTCTTGGGAGAAATGAAAATCAACCCCTCTAACTCAATAGTTCCATCACCATGAGTGATATCAGCTACTCTTAAAAAAGGAATTCCATTTTCCACATAATCATCTGTTTTAACTGAGCTTCCAAAAGGACCATCTACAATTTTTTTGCTAATATCTTTTAAGGTCTTAAGTGGATAGCGGGATGACGATAATCTGGTTAATAGCTTAAAATGCTTAGGTTGATAAAATTCAACGTCTAATCTTGCATCCAAACTATGTTGATTTATCAAAAATACTTTGTTTATATCGACTTGTGAGCTGAGCTTAAACTGACTCACTGTTCACCTCTTCCTCAATAAATCGCGCCAACTCTTGACTGATAATATCTAATTCATTATTATCTGTTTGCTTCCCCGTAGCGTCATAACCAATATCTTCAGCAATCGCCATAAAAATGGGATAGTCCGCTAGTTCACTTTGTTTTTTAAGCAAATAAGCTGCCTCCAAGCTTTCTTTGAGTTCATTGATCTGTTCAGTAAACTCGACGCTCTTCTCGGTTCTCCAAATTTTGTAGGCTTCTGTTTTTTTAAAGTCGCTTAGCTCACCTTCATAAATAGCACCGGTTGCCTGATCAAGAACTTTCTTCTTTGCCTTTTCGATGAGAGAAACTTCGTTTTGATAGTTGTTTTCGGCCAATAAAGCACTTTGTAAACTCAGTTTCTGAAGTTTTAAGGCTTGAGATTTAGTCTCGCTGTACTTACGCAAAAACAATACACTGCTTTTTACACCAGCACCAGTAGCGGTAAAAGCGGTTTGCGGTAAACTGACTACGGCAACAATGCGATACCAGTCTTCTATCTGATCACGCACATATTGCAGGCTACTATTAGTTAGTACGCCATCAGGTAAAACAATTGCCAAATAACCACCAGCGGTTAAAAAATGGTGACATTGCTCTATAAATAAGACTTCAGTACTTTGGGTGTCACGGTTTTTAACACCGCTGTTCTTAAGGTCTAGCCACGAAGTATCTCTTTGTCCAAAGGTATAGGTGTCCAAATAGGCTTTTTCTGTAAGTTTTACAGCGCTACCAAAAGGCGGGTTTGTAAGAATAAAATCAAATCGCCCGTATTTAAAGCCCTTATTCGTTGTTAGTTCTTGTAATTTTGTGTCTTTAAGTAAACCATCAGCACTAATCACATTGGTATGTCCATCATCATGGATGATCATGTTCATTTTGGCGGCGCGACTGATTTGCTCGTTGATCTCTATGCCATACAAACGCTTTTCGGCAAAGTCATGCCAATGTTGCCAGTGATCTTTGCTGTCGGGTTCGTAAAACTCATCGGCTTCTCTTCGCACTTTTTCAAGTGCATGTAATAAGAAGCCTCCACTACCGCAGGACGTGTCTAACACCAATGATTCATGAGTAATGGGCAATACATCGACTATGAATTTTACAATCGCACGCGGAGTGAAATACTGTCCAAAGCTGCCGCGAAAGAATGAATCCATAAACGTTTCAAATGCACGACCTTTGCTATCTAAATCCGTTTTGTTCAGATTAATGTCTTGTAGGTACCCTACAATGGTGTGGACTCTTTCTTGGGTAAGGCGAATATTATCTCGGAAAACTTCGGGGTCTTTTTTACGACCCTCCTCGTAGAGCGCGTTAATACGTGAAAATAAGGCGGCGTTAGTATTTCTTAGTGCATCACGCTGTTTTTCATCTTCATTAGAACCTTTGCCATCTTCTTGAATCACCTGAAAATCATACGCTTCGCCCTGCTTACGGGTTTTGCGTTCATCCCAAATCTTACAAAATATCAACTTGTCTAGTTCATCAAAAGCTTCGGAAGGGTTTAACTGACCACCCGCCCATAACGCATTATGAGCTTGCTTAAAGCGTCGAGTGAGTTCTTCTTCAGTTACAATCTGTAACTCGAAGAACTTTTGTTCACCTGCCTTATATTTAAGTTTATCGGCACCTTTAACAAACTTATACGGGGCTAATTTATCCACACCATAAGGGGGAATATCTGACTCAGACTTACGGATATTTTTTGACTTATCAACCTGAAAATATTCGTTTTTAATTTTTGATGTCACCCACACCCATTTGACATTATTGGGTAAGGCATAGGCATAAGAGTAAGCTTGATTAACCGCTTGGCTAAACTCGGCTTCAGAAACTTCCTGTTTTTTACATTCAACTAATATATGCGGTTCTAAGCAGTCATCGTCATTATAGATAACAATATCAGCTTCTTTTTTGCCCGCTCCCATTGTTACCGTAACAAAGTTTTGGACACGGTGTTTAGGATAACCGTATTCAAGAATTAAACGACAATACACTTCGGCTTGTACTTGTTCTTCTGGATTAGTGTATGAACGGCTTTTATTTTGCTCAACGTATTCGATGCGTTTGTCGTCATCAAAGATTTTAATAAGTCCTTTTTCAATACCCAGTTGTATGTAGTCAATGACGTGGTTATCTTTCATTTATTACCTTGTTAAGAGAATGGTATTACAAATTTCTACTGATAGCATAGAGTGTTCTAAGCTGTTTGATAATACTATTATAACTTGATAGCCTAGCTTTAGTCTGAGTTCAAAATACCCCTGTTTTCCAAGGAGTAAAATACCAGACAGCCAGTAGACTCGATGTAATGGCATGGTATCGAGAAATATTGAAGTCAGGATAATTAGGGCGATGATTTATCTTTGTCGAATCAATAGACGGCATTATCCATGAAATAACTCGTGATATAATACACAGTTACAACGGAATGGAGCATAGAAGGTGAGCGACTCAGTCAACGTTACGAAAACACACTCTTTTTTCTATCACCAATATTGATCAACTCCATGAAATAAATAGCATCGGTTTTGGGCAAAAGCAAATTATTCTTGACTGTCTCCATACCATTGATCAGATAAGAAACTCTTTAATTGTTTAGACTTCGTGCTTGCCTACATGCATACCACCAATTCATTATCTCCAAACTTTCAACTTTTTAAAAAGCTAACACTTTACACTCTATTCCAAATACTTTTATATTTATACACACTATGGACGTAATCCAACGTATTGCCGAAGAATTATCTGTTAATAGCAAACAGGTTAAAGCCGCAGTCGCCTTGCTTGATGAAGGCTCAACCGTCCCTTTTATCGCCCGCTATCGTAAAGAAGTCACCGGTGGTTTAGACGATACCCAACTGAGGCAATTAGAAGAACGTTTAAGTTATTTACGTGAACTGAATGACCGCCGCTCTACGATACTGGAGAGCATCAATTCACAAGGGAAGCTCACTCCTGAATTAGAAAAAGCCATCAATGATGCCGATACCAAAACCTTACTTGAAGATTTGTACTTACCTTACAAACCTAAACGGCGTACTAAAGCTCAAATAGCGCGTGAAGCCGGACTTGAACCACTGGCGGATGCCTTATTAGACGACCGTTCTCTTATTCCAGACCAAATAGCGACTACTTATATTGATACAAAAAAAGGTGTACCTGATACAGTGACTGCATTAGAGGGCGCCCGTCAAATCATCATGGAGCGTATTTCTGAGAATGCCGAATTACTGGCTGAACTGCGTGAACGAGTTTGGCAAAAAGGCGTGATAAATGCCACCGTAGCGCCTGATAAAGAACAAACCGCTGAGAAGTTTAAAGATTACTTTGATTATCAGGAAGCCATTAATAAAATTCCTTCACACCGTGCCTTAGCGCTTCTTAGAGGACGTAATGAAGATTTATTATCCATCACCCTCAAGCCTGCGGTAGAAGACAAAGAAGAACATCTACTCTGTGCTCAATTTGTCGCTAAACATCTTAATGTCACTGATACCACTCGACCTGCTGATGCCTGGTTAGCCGAGACCGCGCGTTTTGCCTGGAAAATAAAACTGTTTACACGCATTGAGTTAGACCTAAAATTAAGACTCCGTGAAGCCGCCGAAGCCGAAGCGATCAAAGTCTTTGCCAACAACTTAAAAGATCTATTGCTCGCAGCGCCAGCCGGTTCAAAAACCACCATGGGACTCGACCCCGGTATACGTACCGGTGTTAAAGTAGCCATCATTGATCCTACCGGAAAGTTATTGGCTACCGATACGATTTATCCACATCCACCCCGTAAACAATGGGATGAATCTATTGCGACCTTGGCTAAGTTAATCGAAAAACACCAGGTTTCTCTGGTCAGTATTGGTAATGGCACGGCCTCACGAGAAACTGATCAACTGGTTGCCGATGTCATCAAGCAACATAAAGACCTTAAATTTACGAAAATAACCGTATCTGAAGCCGGTGCTTCGGTCTATTCGGCTTCTGAATTGGCTGCTAAAGAGTTTCCTGAGTTGGATGTCTCCTTGCGTGGCGCGGTTTCTATCGCCCGTCGTTTACAAGACCCTTTAGCTGAGTTGGTTAAGATTGATCCTAAATCTATTGGTGTAGGTCAGTATCAACATGATGTAAATCAATTTCAGTTAGCAAAAAGCCTGGACATTGTTGTTGAAGATTGCGTTAACGCGGTCGGTGTCGATGTTAATACCGCCTCTGCGTCCTTGTTAAAACAAGTATCTGGGCTTTCTGCCAGTGTCAGTGAAAACATCGTTCAGTTTAGAGACCAAAACGGTCCCTTTGCCAATCGCAAACAACTTAAAAAAGTGCCCCGACTCGGTGACAAGGCTTATGAACAGGCGGCTGGCTTTCTTCGGGTTATGAATGGGGATAATCCTCTGGATGCGTCTGCTGTTCATCCTGAGGCCTATCCGGTGGTGGAAGCCATCATCAGTAATACTGGTAAATCTATTCGAGACCTCATCGGTCAAAGTGGTTTTATACGCACACTTAACCCAGCCAACTTTACCAATGAACACTTTGGCTTACCGACTGTCACCGACATTTTACAAGAATTGGAAAAACCAGGTCGTGACCCTAGGCCGGAGTTTAAAAGCGTCGAGTTTAAAGCCGGTATTGAGAAAATATCAGACCTTAAACCGGGGATGCGACTTGATGGCGTCGTCACCAATGTGGCCAACTTTGGCGCTTTTGTGGATATTGGCGTACATCAGGATGGCTTGATTCATATCTCACATTTGTCTGATACCTTCATCAAAGATCCCAGAGATGCAGTAAAAACGGGTGATATGGTTAAAGTCAAAGTACTGGAAGTCGATGTAGATCGTAAACGTATTTCGTTATCGATGAAATCATCAACCGATGGTGAAATTATTGAAGCTCGACCTGAACGTGTCAGTCAAAAACCCGCGCCTAAGCCTAAACAACCGGAACCCACTCAAAACTCAATGGCTAATGCCTTTGCAAAAGCACTGAAAAAATAAGAATGCTTCAAGATTAGTAAAAATGGCTTCATCAATGTAACGCTCATGAGGGCACTGTATCACCCCGGTTAATTAAAGTTTTTCATATATCACAAAAACATGTAATGAGTGCAAATTGACAAATTTTCACAGTAATTAACGGGATGAAACCTAAGCTGAAGTGACTTTACATTGGTACTTACAATCAAAATAGTTGAATTTTATTACAAAAAAAACTAAAGTGACCGAGTATACCGGTTGATTAATCCAGAGAGATTAAACCACTTATTAACAGAGGAATTAATATGAAAATAATAAAAATGTTCAAGCCTGCACTGTTGCTAACCCTTATTTTTTACCAAGGAACAGCAACCGCTTACAGCCCAGAAGAGCAAGAAAAACTTTGTAAAAAACCCCGCTTCACCGACTTCAACTTAAGCGAATATATTGCCCCGAGCAATATTGAAACACCTCCTGAATCTGAATTTATTATAAAAGTTTCTGATTGGGCTGATCCATCCACAATCAAACTAACTGTAAAAAAGCAGCCCTTGGAGTTTACAGTACAAAGCACGAGCACCTTTCATAAAATAACAGCCAAATTACCGGCATCCTTAAATGGCAATTTTGCTAGAATTGATGTGAGCGCTAAGGCGGTATCAGGCTGTAGTGACAAAACGGGGTGGCTAATTAAAGTCGCTAACCCCTAAAACACTTAAAATCTATATGAATCTAGTGTTTTCTTAAACGCTAGGTTCATATAGATTCAGCTTTAGTAAAAATCCAGACCACTATAGAGAGCTGGATTATCTGGAAAAGCAATTACAACAAACCTGGGTAGGCGAGTCAGATAGGGTAAGAGTAAACTTAAGTATAATTTTACCCCGACAAACTCAAAACTTTTTAATTTTATGACTATAAACCAACATTGGCTAACTCACGCAACCCGAGTTATATCCCCTAATTATGATGAGCGACCCGACCCTTTAGATATTTCATTAATTGTGATTCACTGCATTAGCCTACCTCAAAGCCAGTTTGGCACACCTTACATCGATCAGTTATTTTGCAATACACTTAATCCTGATGACGACCCTTATTTTAAAAAGATCTATCAACTCACCGTATCCGCCCATCTGCTCATTAAAAGGGACGGTAACTGCATACAATATGTTCCATTTGATAAACGTGCCTGGCACGCAGGCAAATCAACTTACCAAGGCAGAGAGCGCTGCAATGATTTTTCTGTTGGGATAGAACTGGAAGGAACAGAGACAATCGCTTATACAGACGCACAATACGATCAACTTAAAAAAGTAATTGATAGCTTACTGACACACTACCCCAAGCTATCAAAACAGCACATCACTGGACACAGTGACATTGCACCCGATAGAAAAACAGACCCTGGCTCATCATTTGACTGGCATAGAATCAAATAACGCTAACCAAGGTCAATTTTCTCAGAAGCGGTTAGCGATAAACTGGAGTGCAATCGCTTCAGCTATTGCCTGTAAAAACAGCTAAAGCTGTTTTACTCCGGTTGACTGGGCTTGCCAACCAAACCAAAAGACTCCAGAAGCATTAAAATAACCCCTAAAGTAATCGCAGAGTCTGCGATATTAAAGGCTGGCCAATGCCACGTATTGTAATAAACATCAAGAAAATCGATCACATAACCATAGGATAAGCGATCAATTAAATTACCTACCGCACCGCCCAAGACTAAAGATAAAGCAACGGCCAACAAAGTCTCATGCTGTTTCAAGCGTGTTAACCAAACAGCTATCACCAGGCTAATGACAATAGCCAGCCCCGCAAAGAACCAACGCTGCCATCCACCTGCATCACTTAAAAAACTAAACGCTGCACCCGTATTACGGACATAAGTTAATCTAAAGAAAGGCATAATCTGAATAGACTCATAAAGCTGCATCGTACCATCTACCGCTAACTTACTGACCTGATCCAGGATCACTGCCAACAATGACAAACCCAGCCATTTCAACATACTAAGATTACGCATAATGTCTCTGCTCACCACTACCTGAAACGTTTTCTACACAACGTGCACAAAGCTCTTCGTGATCTTCGTGTTGGCCTACGTCAGCACGTTGATGCCAGCAACGCACACACTTTTTATGCTCAGAAATGGTAACGACCAATTTAAGGCCCTCCACTTCAGTTTGAATAGCCTCAACCGGCGCCAGTTGTTCTGCAAATACGGCAGCCTGAGAAGTAATAAAAATAAAACGTAGCTCATCAGACAATTGATTTAAGACGTCAAAAAACTCGACATTACAATAAAGCTCAAGCTCCGCATTGAGTGAAGAGCCAATATCGCCTTTACTGCGACTTTTTTCTAGTTCTTTACTGATCGCGGTTCTTACTGACATTATTTTTTGCCAGAACTCGCGATTCATAACGGCATCTTCATCAAATTTAACTAAGCCTTCATACCACGTTTCCAAGAAAACAGATTCACTACGCTCACCTGGAATATATTGCCAAATCTCATCTGCGGTATAACTAATAATAGGCGCCAACCATCGGGTTAACGCTTCAACAACATGATACATTGCCGTTTGTGCAGATCGTCGTGCCAAGCCATCTGCTTTTGCGGTATATTGTCGATCCTTGATAATATCCAGATAAAAACCACCGAGATCAATCACACAAAAGTGATGCACTTTTTGGTAGATGTGCTGAAACTGATACGTTTCATAAGCTGTTTTTACTTCTTCCTGTAGCGCATAAGCCCTATCAAGAATCCAGCGATCTAACGCCAATAAATCCTGAGTTTCAACTAAATCTACCGCAGGGTTAAAATCATTAATGCTGGATAATAAGAAACGCGCCGTATTTCTTAAACGTCTGTAGCCATCGGAAGTTCGCTCTAAAATCTCATCCGAGACGCGCATTTCACTCCGATAATCCGTTGAAGCAATCCATAATCGTAAAACATCAGCGCCCAGGTTTTTCATAACTGATTGAGGCGGAATTACGTTACCCTTAGACTTGGACATCTTTTCGCCATTTTTATCCACAGTAAAACCATGGGTTAGCACCGCCTTATAAGGTGCAACATCATTCATGGCGGTAGACGCTAGCAATGATGATTGAAACCAACCTCTGTGCTGATCAGATCCTTCTAAATATAAATCAGCAGGAGACCTTAGTTGCTCGCGCTGTTCCAATACACAGGCATGAGTTACACCGGAGTCAAACCACACATCCAGCGTATCAGTCATTTTTTCATAATCAGCGGCTTCAGCTCCTAAGAGCTCTTCTTTTTCTAGCTCAAACCACGCCTCTATGCCTTTTTCTTCGATGCGCTTAGCCACTTCTTCAATCAATTCAGGCGTGCGTGGATGCAACTCACGGGTTTCTTTATGGATAAAGAAGGTAATAGGCACCCCCCACGTACGTTGACGTGAAATACACCAATCAGGACGTCCTTCCAACATGCTTTCTATACGTGCTTGTCCCCAATCAGGAATCCACTCGACCTGCTTAACCGCGTCCAGAGCCTGTTCCCGCAGTTTGTTTTTATTCATAGAGATAAACCACTGCGCGGTCGCTCTAAAAATAATCGGGGTTTTATGACGCCAGCAATGCGGATAGCTATGCAAAATGGCTTCGTGGTGAACGAGTTTTTTCTTAGACTCTAGAACAGCTAAAACATGTGCATTAGCGGTAAACACATGCTCTCCCGCAAAGAGTTCCGTATTGGCTAAAAACACCCCATCAGCACCCACTGGATTATCAACCGGTAAGCCGTATTTTTGACCCACCACGTAATCGTCTTGACCATGACCGGGTGCCGTATGCACAGCACCCGTTCCTGCATCCGTAGTAACATGGTCTCCTAAAATAATGGGCACTTGGCGATCATAAAACGGATGTTGTAATAACTGATGCTCCCATGCATCACCTTTACAATAGCCAATCACATGATAATGCTCAATGTCATACCGTAACATAGCATCTTTTAGTAATGCCTCAGCAACAACCAAACGCTCTGATTCACATTGAACAACCACATATTCCAACTCAGGGTTTAATGCAACCCCTTGATTGGCAGGTAACGTCCAGGGTGTAGTTGTCCAAATCACTACGGATAAAGGCCCACGACCTTCATAATCAGGGGCATGATGACACAATGCCATAAAGGCGGCTTCATCAACGACTTGAAAACGCACATCGATGGCAGGCGAGTGCTTATCTTCGTACTCAACTTCTGCTTCAGCCAAGGCAGAACCGCAATCTGTACACCAATGCACAGGTTTAGCCCCTGCGGTAATATGTCCTTTTTGATTGATTTTTCCTAAAGAACGAACAATATTCGCTTCAAAAGCAAAATCCATCGTTAAATAGGGGTTATGCCAATCACCTAAAATGCCTAAGCGGATAAAGGCTTCTTTTTGGATATCAACTTGTTTACCGGCATACTCGCGACAGGCTTTTCTAAAAACAGCCGGTGATACTTTAACACCCGCCTTACCGATTTTCTTTTCTACCATTAACTCAATGGGCAACCCATGACAATCCCAACCAGGCACATAAGGCGCATCGAAACCACTCAAGGTTTTTGATTTAACAATAAAGTCTTTTAAAACTTTATTTACCGCGTGACCGATATGAATCTCACCATTGGCATACGGAGGACCATCGTGCAAAATAAATTGAGGACGCCCCGCAAAGGTTTCCCTGATCTTTTGATACAGATTTGCCTCATTCCATTTCTTTAAGCGTTCCGGCTCACGTTGCGCTAAATTTCCTTTCATAGGAAACTCGGTATTAGGTAAGTTAAGTGTTTTTTTATAATCCATCGTCATAATCTTTTAATCTCAGCAAAAATCTTTTTAGTCTTGGCCACATCTTTTACGATCTGGGCTTTTAGTTCTTCCAGAGATTGAAAACGAATTTCATCTCTGATTTTTTGATAGAAATGTACTTCCACATAACGCCCATAAATTTCCTTATTAAAATCGAATAAATGGGTTTCAAGAATCACCTTGGAACTACCGTCAACCGTAGGTCTTGTCCCCACATTGGCAACGCCTTGAAACTCGATTCCATCAACTCCTGTCATTGTTACGGCAAATACACCATTAATGGGTGTATTTTTTCTAAACATCTGTATATTGGCCGTTGGGTAACCAATTGTCCTACCCCGCTTATCTCCATGCGCTACCCGACCACAAATTGAATAACAACGACCCAATAGTTTTTGAGCTTGCCTTAAGTCACCCGCATTCAAAGCATCCCTAATCAGCGTACTACTCACACGTAATCCTGCGGCTTTGTGTGACCCTGTATCTTCAACACTAAAGCCATAAACCTTACCCATTTCCTTGAGCATAGCAAAATTGCCTCTCCTGGCTTTTCCAAAATGGAAATCATCACCCACCACCAAATGTTTAACATTTAATTTGTTAATCAATACATTATTAACAAACTGCTCAGCATCACAATTGGCAAAGTGTCGATTAAAACTCACAATCAATAAGTTATCAACCGGTAATTTTGCAAACTCTATTACTTTTTCTCGTAAACACATCAATCTTGATGGCGCATTATCACCCAAAAAGTATTCCAGCGGTTGCGGCTCAAACGTCATAATTACGACAGGCAAACCTAAAACCTTTCCACGCTCGGCTAACTTTTTTATCACTATCTGGTGGCCTAAATGCAAGCCATCAAAATTACCTATGGTCAGCACACAGCCGTTTTTAAATGACTCTAAATGAGATAAGCCTCTAATTAAACGCATGATTCTTTTTAAGAGATAAAAAGATTTTTATTCTACCATGCGAACCCATTAAATGCGGCAGCGATGTTATATACTGATCGAATTAGCCGATTGCCTACAGCTTCATCCGAAAATTATCAATCCATTGCCGGACAATCTGATGAACTGGCTGTTAAAATGGGCGAACCACACCTGTTTAATACAGATATTTTTGAAAAACGGCTTTTTCGTTCAGACACTAAATTAAGCGAGTTATGATCACTAAAATTCAGAAAACGTTCAAATATTCTTTGCTTCTATTAGGCTTAATCAGTTGCCCCTCACAAGCCTTTGACTGGATGAGTAACAATATTCAATATTTGCATGGTTCTGGCTATTTATTAGGCTCTGGTAACAGGGACATCATTACTATCGAGCATAGTGATGGCTGGAAGTATGGTCAGAACTTTTTCTTTGTAGATACCATAAACCATGAAAACAAGCTGGATCCTGTTTCGTGGGAAGCGTATGGAGAAGCCTATTCCTATTTTAGTGCGAGTAAAATAACAGGACAATCATCTCCTGTTAGCGCTATTAAAGATATAGGCCTCACGCTTGGCTTTAATGCTGGTTCGCAACCATCCAAGCCTTTTCGGGCATATCTGGCGGGAATAACAATACAATCCAATTGGTCAATTTTTCAATTCTTGCAAGTGGATGTTCTGGCCTACAAGAATGAACAACGCCCACAAACCACTTTTCAAATAACACCCGTCTGGGAACTGCCTTTTAGTATAGGAAATACTGCCTTTAGGTTTCGAGGTTTTATGGATTACATCGGCGCAGGTGGTTCTGGCCCAAGTGATACCATTCTTTTACAGCCCCAGCTATTATTAGATGTCGGGGCTTTCATGGGATACAAAAATCAATTCCTGATAGGTTCTGAATATCAATATTGGCATCACAAATTTGGCTTATCAAACTTTAATGAAAGCCTACCCCAGGCGTTGATTATGTTTCGCTTCTAGTCTAACGTTAAACATTTTAAGCAAAAGCCTTATAACTCAATTACTATAAAATACAGTGTGATACTTTATTGACAAGCGGATAATGAACTGTTATTTTGCAGCATTGGCACTCTTACAGGGTGAGTGCTAATTTAGATTTAACTAAGAGGTGTTTGTGGGTGTTAATACGCGAGATTTAAATGATCGATCATTGCAATTATTAAAAACACTGATCGAACGCTATATCAGTGAAGGTCAACCCGTCGGCTCTCGAATTCTTTCCAAAGACTCAGAGCTTAAATTAAGCCCTGCGACTATTCGCAATGTTATGGCTGACCTTGAAGACTTAGGTTTAATCCATTCACCCCATACGTCAGCCGGACGCATCCCAACCGTAAGTGGTTATCGCTTGTTTGTTGATAGCTTACTAACGGTTAAACCTTTGGATACTACAGAAATTAACCGACTTTATCAGGGCTTAACAGAAACTGAAGACACTCATCATATCATTGGTGTCGCCTCTAGGTTAATGGCTGATCTAACCCGAATGGCTGGCGTGGTCACAGTACCCAAAAGAGAGCTGGTCTGTTTACGGCATATTGAGTTTTTGCCGTTATCTCATAATAGGGTTTTAGTGATTTTTGTCACTAATGAACAAGAAGTCCATAACAAGGTCATTCTCACGGATAAAGTGTTTAGTGCCTCTGAATTACAACAAGCGGCCAACTATCTCAATTCTGTTTATTGCGGTCAAAGCTTAATCGCGGTTCGAACGGCCATCTTAGAAGAATTACAAGATGATCAGGAACGCACCAATCAGGCAATGTTAGACGCCATTAAAATGGCTCGATTAACATTTGATAACAATGAAAAAACCGATGACTTCGTGTTAACGGGTGAAACCAATCTAATGGGCTTTTCGGAACTGGCAGATAGAAATCATCTAAAAAGTCTGTTTGAAGCCTTTAGCCAAAAGCAGGATGTGATTCATTTATTAGATCAATCCATGAAGGCTGAAGGCGTACAAATTTTTATTGGTCAAGAATCCGGCTATCAGGCTTTTGACCAATGTAGCTTGGTGACCTCGTCCTATTCTGTTAATGATGAAGTCGTGGGCGTATTAGGTGTCATAGGCCCTACCCGCATGGCTTATGAAAAAATTATCCCTTATGTTGATGTCACAGCAAAATTATTGGGCGCAGCCTTGAATCCAAAAACATCGACCCCATGATAGGTACAACATTTATTTGTGCCTTTGGGCACGTGCCTACCCTTCTATTTAAGGAACCGTAAAATATGAGTATTGATCAGGAAAAACCTGACGAAGTAATTTCTGCTGAAACAGAAGTTGCTTCGGAGATTGTTAACGAAGAACAGCCCCATACTGAAGTCGCTGAGCATGAATATACCATCGAAGAGCTAAAAAAAGAATTAGAAGAAGCTAAACAAAAAAACCATGAAACCTGGGATAAAGCCGTCCGTATCCAGGCAGAAATGGAAAACCTAAAAAGAAGAACTCAAAAAGATCTGGAAGATGCCCATAAATTTACCTTAACCAATTTCGGCAAGGCCTTATTACCTGTATTTGATAGTGTCGTACTCGGTTTACAAGCAGCCACCGGAGAGAGTGAAGAGGTCAAGAAATTCCGTGAAGGCAGTGAGCTCACCATCAAACAGTTTGAAGCCCTTTTTGAAAAATTTAACATCTTGGCGATTGATCCCATTGGACAGCCCTTTAGCGCTGAATTCCATCAAGCCGTGTTAGTACAAGCGGCTGAAGATGCGGAACCTAATACCGTCATTAATGTATTCCAAAAAGGATATACGCTTAATGGGCGTTTACTCCGACCCGCCATGGTTGTCGTAGCAAAAGCGCCAGAAAAACCTTCCGAAGATAATACTCAGGCTTGAATACCCTAAAACAGCCCCTATATCGGAAACAACTTTTACATTTTTTTATACAAATTCAGTCTGGAGCATTCAATGGCTAAAATAATTGGCATAGATTTAGGAACAACCAACTCATGTGTGGCGGTATTAGAAAACGGAGTTGCTAAGGTAATCGAAAACAGTGAAGGCGCCCGTACAACGCCTTCTATTATCGCGTTTAGTAATGACGATGAAGTGTTAGTCGGTCAATCTGCAAAACGTCAAGCGGTGACTAACCCCAAAAACACACTTTTCGCTATTAAACGTTTAATCGGTCGTCGTTTTAAAGATGACGCCGTACAAAAAGATATTAAGATGGTGCCTTACAACATCGTTGAAGCTGAAAACGGTGATGCTTGGGTCGAAGTCCATGGTAAAAAAATGGCCTCACCTGAAATTTCAGCGCGTATCTTAATGAAGTTGAAAAAAGATGCTGAAGCCTATTTAGGTGAAACCGTCACTGAAGCCGTTATTACGGTTCCTGCTTATTTTAATGATTCACAACGTCAAGCGACTAAAGACGCGGGGCGTATTGCCGGCTTAGAAGTTAGACGTATCATTAACGAGCCTACAGCTTCTGCATTGGCTTTTGGTATGGATAAACCTAAAGGCGATACTAAAATTGCTGTTTATGACTTAGGTGGTGGTACTTTTGATATTTCTATTATTGAAATTGCTGAGATTGATGGCGAGCATCAATTTGAAGTATTATCCACTAACGGCGATACCTTCTTGGGCGGTGAAGATTTCGACTCAAGAATTATTGAATTCCTCGCAGCTGAATTTAAAAAAGACAGTGGTGTAGACGTACACAATGATCCATTAGCATTACAACGTTTAAAAGAAGCCGCAGAAAAAGCAAAAATTGAATTATCTTCAAGCCAACAAACCGATGTTAACTTACCTTACATCACGGCGGATGCTTCAGGTCCTAAACATTTAAATGTTAAATTAACCCGTGCAAAATTAGAATCTTTAGTGGAAGAGTTAATTAACCGCACTAAAGGCCCTTGTGAAATGGCGCTTAAAGATGCGGGCGTTAAAGCCTCTGAAATTAACGACGTTATTTTGGTCGGCGGTCAAACCCGTATGCCAAAAGTCCAAGAGATGGTAAAAAGCATCTTTGGTCAAGAACCCCGTAAAGACGTTAACCCTGATGAAGCGGTTGCTTTGGGTGCGGCGATTCAAGCAGGCGTATTGGCCGGTGACGTTAAAGATGTCTTATTGTTAGACGTTATTCCCTTGTCTCTAGGTATCGAAACAATGGGCGGTATTTTGACCAAGTTAATTGAGAAAAACACCACCATCCCAACCAATGCCTCACAAGTATTCTCAACGGCTGATGATAATCAAACGGCAGTAACGATTCATGTGTTACAAGGTGAGCGTGAGAAAGCGGCGGCTAATAAATCATTAGGTCGTTTTGACTTAGCCGACATTCCACCGGCTTCTCGCGGTGTGCCACAAATTGAAGTGTCTTTCGATATTGATGCGAACGGTATTTTAAACGTATCAGCAAAAGACAAAGCAACTGGCAAAAAACAATCGATTGTGATTAAAGCCTCTAGTGGTTTATCAGATGAAGAAGTTGATCGTATGATTAAAGATGCTGAAGCACATGCAGACGAAGATCGTAAATTAACTGAATTAGTTCATGCGCGTAACCATGCGGATGGCATGATTCACGCGACTGAAAAATCACTGAAAGAATTTGCTGATCAAGTCAGTGCTGAAGAAAAAGCCAGTATTGAAAGTGGCATAGAAGCTTTGAAAGAAGTTATTAAAGGTGATGACAAAGAAGCGATTGAAGCCAAAACCAATGCGTTAACTGAATTAGCCGGTAAATTAGCTGAACGTGCTTATGCTCAAAAAGCGGGTGCAGAAGGTGGTGAAGCTCATCACGCTGAACACGCCTCTTCAGCACATGCCGCAGACGACGCAGTGGATGCTGAATTTGAAGAAGTTAAGGGCGATAAATAGAAAGTTGTTGACTAAAGCAAGTATCAATATAGAGTAGGATTGTTTGTTAAATCATACCGAACATCCTGATTAAGTTTTTAATAGAAACAGCCAATGACTGGTTTTAATATTGAAGGCGATTTAAACAAGGAATAAAGTTTGTAACTCCTTTCCTATCTTGATGACTAATAGATGAGAGTTGAGTTATGCTAGCGTGTAACTCAACTTTTTTATTTATGCTAGGGGCATGTTATGAATATTCAAACCCTCTACGAACAAGACTTTTATTCATGGATACAACATCATGTTGCCTTACTAAAAAACTCACGATTCAACGAAATTGATACGGCTAATCTTATAGAAGAACTGGAAGGCATGGCAAAAAAAGATGAGCGCGAATTAATTAGCCGCCTTATTATTTTGATAGCACATTTGTTAAAATGGCAATATGCGTAATATGAACACACATTTACTCCGCGCCCTCCTTGTGCGCGGCTACTTACAACCCTCGCAGCAATGCTTAATCTCCTGAACAACCCCAGGAGCGGATTAAACCATGGCAACAAAAGAAGATTTTTACAAACTGCTCAACGTTGATAAAAATGCCAGCGATGCTGAGATTAAGAAAAGTTATCGTAGCTTAGCGATGAAATTTCATCCTGACAGAAACGCTGACAATCCAGAAGCTGCAGAAGTCAAGTTTAAACAAATTAAAGAGGCTTACGAAGTTTTATCAGACCCCAAAAAACGTTCTGCTTATGACCAATTCGGTCATGCTGGCGTTGACCCGTCAATGGGAGGGCGTCCAGGTGGTTTTGGAGGGGCAGAAGGCTTTAGTGACGTATTCGGTGATGTTTTTGGTGACATTTTTGGTGGTGGTAGACAACGTAGCGCATCGCAACGTGGTTCTGATCTACGTTATAACCTTGATCTAACTTTAGAGGAAGCGGTCGCGGGTACAGAAACCAAAATTCGTATTCCTGTTCTAGTCAGTTGTGGAGAATGTAACGGTTCTGGCGCTAAAAAAGGCTCAAATCCTGTTATCTGTACTACTTGCCATGGTCATGGTCAGGTGCGGATGCAGCAAGGTTTTTTTTCTGTACAGCAAACTTGCCCTACCTGTCGAGGTACTGGCAAACAAATCAAAGACCCCTGTGGCGTATGTCATGGTGATGGTCGTGTTCAAGAGACAAAAACGTTATCCGCTAAAATACCGGCGGGGGTCGATACCGGTGATCGAATTCGTTTAAGTGGCGAAGGTGAAGCTGGAGAGCGTGGTGCGCCATCAGGCGATCTTTACATCGAAGTCCGTGTTAAAGAGCACGCTATCTTTACACGTGATGGCGCTAACTTATATTGCGAAGTCCCCATTAGCTTTGCGACCGCCTGCCTGGGTGATGCGATCCAGGTTCCCACCTTAGATGGCGAAGTAAAACTAACTATTCCAGCAGAAACGCAAACCGGAAAATCATTCAGATTACGTGGCAAAGGTGTTAAACAGGTTCGCGGTGGTCCTGTAGGTGATTTACTCTGTAAAGTGAAAATTGAAACGCCAGTACAACTGACAAAAGAACAAAAAGCGCTGATTGAAAAACTGAATGAATCCTTATCCAGTGGTGGTAAACAACACAGCCCTCAAGAGCATACCTGGATTGATGGCGTAAAGAGCTTTTTTGATAAACTAACAGGCTAAAACATGATACGTATTGCTGTTGTCGGAGCCTCTGGCCGCATGGGTTTATGCTTGATCAAAGCGGCTGAACTGGGAAATGAAACCTCATTAACTGCTGCGGTATCTCGCCCAGGAAGTCGTGCTGTAAACAAAGATGCGGGAGAATTAGCAGGCATTGGGACACTAGGCGTCAAAGTAGTTGATGACTTAAACACGGTACTTGATCAATTTGATGTCTTGATTGACTTTACCCGACCCGAAACCTCCATGGATATCATTGAAATCTGTAGACGAGCCGGGAAACAATTAGTCATTGGTACAACGGGTTACAGTGACGTGCAAAAAGTAGCCATTGCCAAAGCGGCTGAAGATGTTGCGATAGTACTTGCTCCAAATATGAGTGTAGGTGTCAATCTGGCGCTTAAATTACTGGAAATAACTGCAAAAGTCATGGGTGATTATACTGACATTGAGGTTATTGAAGCACACCATCGGCACAAGGTTGACGCACCTTCGGGTACAGCTTTACGCATGGGTGAAGTCATTGCTAATACCTTAGGTCGTAATCTGAAAGATTGTGCTATCTATGGACGAGAAGGTAATACGGGAGAACGAGACCGAAAAACCATTGGTTTTTCAACCATTCGCGCCGGCGATATTGTTGGAGATCATACCGTATTATTTGCCGATGAAGGTGAACGGGTAGAAATTACCCATAAAGCCACTAGCCGTATGACTTTCGCCAATGGCGCTATCAGAGCAGCAATCTGGTTAGAAGATAAATCTAACGGCCTTTATGATATGCAGGCTGTTTTGGGACTTTCATAGCATCGTAAAAGACCCTAAATTGTACGGTACATTGCAATACGCTTAGTTGTAAACCAGACTCCAGTGACGATTGTCCAATAATCACTGATTAAAAAGCCTCACTTAAAAAACAAGTGAGGCTTTTTTGCCTTATAACAACCCATATTCAAATATCAGACAATTATTTATCACAAAAACTGATATAGATATCAAAATACATCATTAAATATTCTAAATATTCACTGTTATAGTGTACCCCAGTATTTGAAAATGAGTGTTAGCAGCTCATTTATTTTCATCAGTAATATGTGGTAGAGGCTTAATATGAGTTTAGAGTCCAACAAAAACATTCAGTCACAAGTGAAGGTTGAGATCATCAATCAAATCACATCTATTTTACAAGGAATTCGTTTTGGATCTGTTGAGATTATTATCCATGATGGCAAAATTGTACAAATAGAGCGTAAAGAAAAAATCCGTTTTGATACCAAATAAATAAAACTCTCTCTACCGTACCAACGGTGAAAAAAATATTTCGTTAAAAACTAGCCTTCTGACCGGTTGACCGGAAGCTAAAGCTAAAGCTAAAACAGGATCAAAAATATGAAACCACTTCAACGCACTGCACTAGCAAGCGTCATTAATCTTATTTTATTAGGCATGTCTAGTGCTCAAGCAGCAGATACGCAAGCTTTAGAAAAACGCATCAAAGAACTAGAAAGTCGTTTAGCGAAAATGGATCAACTAGAACGTCGCTTAGAAAAACTGGATCAGGCAGGCCTTCTATCAACTAAACCCCTTTCACTCGCTGCTCCTGCCGTACCTTCTCCAGAAGTAGAAAAATTAAATCGTAAAGTCAATACGTTAGAGCGAAAACTGGAAGTACAAGATGAAGTCAATACAGGCGCTTTCCAGAAACTACCCGTATTTGATGTAGGTGAAAATGGCTTTAGAATCACTTCATCTGACAAAAAACATCAGGTTCGTATCCGTGGCGCTATACAAGCAGATGGTCGATTTTTTAGTGAAGATGGGTCTCAAAGAAGTACAGACTCGTTTGACCTTAAACAAGCGCGTATCTGGCTTGAGGGTTATGTCTTTAAGAACATCTATTATAAGTTAATGCCTGACTTTGCTGCGGGCGGTAACATTTTGCCGGATGCTTATATTGATTACGCTTATGATCCGGCTATCAACTTATTAGTGGGTAAATTTAAACCCTCACTCAGTCTTGAGCGCTTACAAGGTGACTCGGATGGTACTTTCTTAGAACGCGCCTTCCCTACTTATTTAGCCAGTAACCGTGATGTGGGTATCCAGGTACACGGAGCTTTTGGAAAACCGGGTTACAGTGCAGAGAGCGTCCCCGGCCCCATTGATTCAAGAAACTTCTTAACCTATCAACTGGCCGTTGAAAATGGTGCCGGAGATGACGGTAGCCCAAATAACAATGCGGGTGCCACTTATGATAGTAAAGAATTTGTCGGTCGAGTCTTTTCACATCCTTTCCAACATACAACACCTTGGTTAGAAGGCTTTGGTTTCGGTCTTGCGGGCTCATATGGCGATTCAAACACACAAGCACTTAAAAATCAGGCTACGCCAATTGGTAGAACAACCTACCTTGATTACACAAAAATTAACTCTGGCTACGCAACGCCTACAGCAGACGGCGATAGAAATCGTCTCTATCCACAAGCCTATTGGTATGCAGGACCGTTTGGTTTGATGGGCGAATATGTTACTTCAAATCAGCAACTATCGAGTACAAAATCAAGCAAGGCTGTCAGCATTAAACAAGAAAATACTGCATGGCAAGTCTTGGCTTCTTATGTATTGACGGGTGAAGATAATACTTTTGGTGCTGTAAAACCCATTCAAAACTTTGATCCTTTCAAAGGCACCTGGGGCGCTTGGCAACTTGCAGCGCGTTGGTCTGAACTTAACGTCGATAAAAATACATTCACAGTAATCGATCCTAGTAAATCAGCCAATCACGCAACTGCTTGGACGCTAGGTGTTAACTGGTATCTGAACAGCTATGCGCTAATTAGAACTGATTATGAACAAGTTTCTTTTAAAGGCGGAGCGGGTTCAGATGCTAACCACGTAAGCAATCGCCCCTCTGAACACGTTTTTGCAACACGCTTCCAATTATCATTTTAATCAATCAACCCAACTTAAGGCATGTTACTTATGAAACATAACTTTTTAAAACTTGTTATTGCTGCCTCATTCTCGATTCTGGCAACCACTAATAGTCAAGCAGCCGAAGTAAAACTGCTTAACGTCTCTTATGATCCAACTCGAGAGTTGTATCAGGAATACAACCCAGTATTTGCAAAATACTGGAAAGAAAAAACAGGTGATGACGTAACTATAAACCAATCACATGCAGGCTCAGGAAAACAAGCCCGTTCAGTACTAGAAGGCTTAGAAGCCGATGTCGTCACTTTGGCACTCGCTTATGACGTCGATCAGTTGTATCAAAAACGTAAATTGATTCCAGAAAATTGGCAATCATTATTACCTAACAATAGCTCACCTTATACATCTACTATCGTATTTTTAGTGCGTAAAGGTAACCCTAAAGCAATTAAAGACTGGAACGACATCGTCAAGCCTGGCATCAGTATCGTCACACCTAACCCTAAAACATCGGGTGGCGCACGCTGGAACTTTTTAGCAGCTTGGGGTTATGCACTTAAACATAACAATAATGAAGAAGCCGCTGCTAAAACCTTTGTAACCCAGTTATATAAAAATGCCGCCGTCTTAGATACTGGTGCTCGTGGCGCAACGACCAGCTTTGTAGAACGTGAGATTGGTGACGTATTGATTACGTGGGAAAACGAAGCTTACATGGTTCTGAAGGAGTTTGGTGCTGATAAGTTTGAGCTGGTCACCCCTTCTTTGAGTATCTTAACTGAACCTCCCGTCGCAGTGGTTGAAGATATTGCACGTAAACACGGTACAACAGAAGTCGCCACTGAATACCTAAATCACTTATACAGCAAAGAAGGCCAAGAAATTATCGGTAAAAACTATTATCGTCCCACTGACCCAGAAATTGCGGCTAAGTATGCAAAACAGTTCCAACCGCTACAATTGTTCAAAATTGATGAGTTTGGTGGTTGGAATGTTGCTCAAAACAAGTTCTTTGCTGATGATGGCGTCTTTGACCAAATCTATGGCGCTGGCAAATAACTAGCTGTTTTTATCGCCCTATTGGGCGGAAATGAACAGGCAGTTCTTTCCGCCCATTAATAAAATCAATAGGGAAATAAAATTATTATCCAAGAATCAGAAAGTATGGAGTATTAAAAACATGTCACGAAAAAGTGTTATGCCGGGCTTTGGTCCGACCATCGGATTTACCCTGTTGTATCTCGGCCTGGTCGTTTTAATCCCGCTAAGCACATTGGTGTTTGAAAGTTTTAAGCTAAGTTGGGATGATTATGTACATATCATCACCAGCAAACGCGTGTTATCCTCGTTTCGTGTCAGCTTTATCGCGGCACTCATAGCCGCATCGATTGCTAGCATCTTTGGATTTATCACGGCATGGGTCTTAGTCAGGTACTCTTTTTTTGGCAAGAATATATTTCACGCCTTAATCGACTTACCCTTTGCCTTACCGACAGCCGTTGCAGGTATTGTTTTAGCTACTATTTTTCAACCTAGCGGTTTTTTGGGTAAATTATTATCTGATTTATTGGGTTTACAAGTAGCATTTAAACCTCTAGGTATCGTGATTGCCCTTATTTTTATCAGTATCCCCTTCGTAGTACGCACGGTAGAACCCGTGTTGCTGGAATTTGAAACCAGCATGGAAGAAGCGGGGGCTAGCTTGGGAGCAACACGTTTACAGATCTTTACAAGAATTATTTTCCCTAATGTTTTTCCGGCGCTATTAACTGGCTTTGCTTTAGCCTTTGCACGAGGTGTTGGCGAATACGGTTCGGTTATTTTTATTGCTGGCAACATCCCTTATGTTTCAGAAATCGTACCACTTTTGATCGTCATTAAACTAGAACAGTATGATATTGAAGGCGCCACAGCGATCGCTTTGACTATGCTGGTTATTTCGTTTTTATTGCTTTTTCTGATCAACTTGCTACAACTCTGGGTGCGTAAGCGCTCTGGACAATTATAAGGCTTTTTGCATGCATACCGCTGCCCAACCGTTAAACAAAGACAAAGTAGTCACTCAACAACACGCCTTACAAGATCCTATCTGGGTTAGATGGGGCCTGATTGCTATAGCGATTAGTTTTATCAGCCTATTTATCTGCGTACCCTTAGGTTTAGTTATATTTCAAGCGTTTTCTAAAGGTTTGCAAGCCTATTGGTCTGCACTGTCCAATACAGACACGCTTTCGGCCATTAAGTTAACACTGTTAGTAGCAGTGATCACCGTACCGTTAAATACCCTTTTTGGTGTGGTTTCAGCGTGGGCTATTACCCGTTTTGAATTTAAAGGGAAAAGTTTTCTGACGACCTTAATCGATATTCCCTTTTCAGTATCGCCTGTTATTTCTGGCTTTATTTTTGTACTTTTATTCGGTGCTGAAGGCTGGTTCGGCAAAATATTAGTCGAGCATGATATAAAAATTATCTTTGCTGCCCCGGGTATTATTTTAGCCACTCTATTCATTACCTTTCCTTTTGTCGCAAGACAACTGATTCCGTTAATGCAAGAAATGGGTAATCAAGAAGAAGAAGCCGCATTATCCTTAGGTGCGAGTGGTTGGAAAACTTTTTTCTCTGTTACTCTGCCCAACATTAAATGGGCGCTACTCTACGGCGTTTTATTATGTAATGCCAGAGCTATGGGTGAATTTGGTGCCGTTTCTGTGGTATCAGGCCACATTAGAGGTATGACAAATACCCTCCCCTTACATGTTGAAGTCAGTTACAACGACTATGACGTCGTCAGTGCTTTTGCCAGCGCTTCTATCTTGGCCGCACTCGCTATCGTGACCTTGATTTTAAAAACCGCACTGGAATGGAAACAGGCTAATCGATAAATAATACTCAACTGATTGATCAGTCGATCATTGAGAAAATAATCTTATCTTAGCCTGTTGAATAATAACTAAACCGATTTAATTTTTGAGATTTTACTATGAGTATTTTACTATCTGATATTAGCAAGAACTTTGGTACTTTTGCCGCGCTAAATCATATCAATCTGGACGTTCCTGAAGGCGAACTTGTCGCTTTATTAGGCCCTTCAGGTTGTGGTAAAACCACATTATTACGAATAATTGCTGGTCTTGAACATACCGATAAAGGACGGGTATTAATTAATGGACAGGACAAAACGGATCAAACGGTTAGTCAGCGTGGTATCGGCTTCGTATTCCAGCATTATGCCCTTTTCAGGCACATGACTGTCTTTGAAAATGTTGCTTTTGGCTTAAGGGTCAAACCTCGTAAAGACCGTCCCAGCAACGATGTTATCGCCAAAAAAGTGCATTCCTTATTAGAGCTGGTACAATTAGACTGGTTACACAATCGTTATCCTGATCAATTATCAGGTGGTCAACGCCAACGTATCGCCTTGGCTAGAGCCTTAGCCGTAGAGCCCTCAGTATTACTATTGGACGAACCTTTCGGCGCACTGGATGCCAGTGTTCGTAAAGATTTACGACAATGGCTAAGAAATCTCCATCACGAACTGCATGTAACCAGTATTTTTGTTACACATGACCAAGAAGAAGCTATGGAAGTAGCCAGCCAAGTGGTCGTACTTAATCACGGACGTATCGAACAGCAAGGCTCACCCAGCGATATTTACGATCACCCGACCAATGCCTTTGTGTCAAAATTTATCGGACAAACGAATATCTTTGATTTAGACGAACATGATAATGATTGGCTGCAAACGGCAGGACTATTGCAGCCCAGTCAGCAAGGTAAAATTGCGCACGTACGTCCACATGATATTATCATCGAGAAAACGGATAACCATCATACCGCACCCGCCACTTTGAAAGACTGGCAACACTTAGGCGCACTGATCCGTATTGAACTTGTAAAAAATGAATCCAATGGTTCAGATGCGCCAGTTTTTGCAGAAATGCCGAATGATCAGTTCAAACAACTGGAATTGACCAAAGGTGATAAAGTTAAGCTGAAAATACGCCAGGCACACTGGTTTCATTAACTCTTTATCAAGAATGAACACGTGAATGAATAAAAAATAGATCTTAATCATAGAAATTTACTTTTATTGTTTTGATTAATTCATATCATTCATGTTTGTTTTGTAAGGACTATTAGATAAGGACTCCCCCCCATTATGAATTTAAGCCAAATTGAATTACTGCGTGTTCTTCAAGAAACCAATTTAAATTTATCAAAAGCTGCCGAAAAAATGCACATCGTGCAATCGGCAGTTAGCCGTCAATTACAACTTTTCGAAACTGAATTAGGCTCACCTTTGTTCGAAAGACAGGGCAAGAAACTTATTGGTATGACGTCGTTAGGCCTCAGAATCATGGATGAAGTCGCTATTATTAACAGGGCTAAATCAAATATTCAACAGATAGCGGCTGATTTTCTAGATAGCAATAAGGGGACTTTACATATTGCAACCACCCACACCCAGGCTAAATATTTTTTACCTAAACCGATTAGTCGATTTAGACAAAAGTATCCAGGGGTGAGTATTTATATGGTGCAAGCATCACCCGAACAACTAATTGATCAACTACACGCCCGTAAAGCCGATATTGCAATTTGTACTGAGCGTGTTGATCAGGTTAACGATCTCGTTCTTGAAACCTGCTATGAATGGCATCATGCCTTGGTCGTGCCGCAACAACATCCTCTCAGTGAAGGTGAGATCACACTTGAACGACTTTCAGAATTTCCTATTTTAACGTATAGCTTTGGCTACACAGGTCGGTCTAATATTGAAACAGCTTTTACAAACAAGGGACTTGAACTCGATATTATTCTAGCCGCCGCAGATACCGACGTTATTAAAACGTATGTCCGCCTAGGTTTAGGAGTTGGTCTTATTGCAAGAATGGCCTATGATCCATTGGTAGATTGGGACTTGGTGGCCCGAGACCTGTCACATCTTATTCCCAGCTCAAGTACCAAGATAGCCTATTTAAAACATAACTACCTTCCCCTGTATAGTCAGCATTTTATTGATGAAATGCTATTAGCAGCCAAAGAAACGAGCTATTAATAACAGTTCACATTCATACAGATTATTAAGTGAGATGAGTTATTCGTATTTAACGATTGAGGATATTTGAAGATGACTTTATTAACAGTTGTAACAGCCCTCTTTGGTGGTATGTTAATCGGCTTAGCCGCTGCAATCTTATTGTTTTTCAATAACAGAACGGCGGGGATTTCTGGCATTGCAGCGGGGCTTATAAAACCCTGGAAGCAAAATAGCCATTGGCGCCTATCATTTGTAATCGGTCTCGTCATCAGTGCCCCTCTATGGCGGTTGCTGATCGGGAACATTTCAATCCAGATTAACACCCCCTTAATTATACTTGCCGCTGCCGGATTATTGGTAGGTTATGGCACTCAACTGGGTGGAGGCTGTACCAGTGGACACGGTATTTGCGGCAATGCTCGCCTGTCGCCACGTTCAATTGCGGCAACACTGACATTTATGACAACGGCTGGCATCACTGTCTATTTAGTCCGTCATTTCGTTTAGGGTAAATACCAATGAACTTAAATCTTTCCGCTTTTGCAAGTGGTCTAACCTTTGGATTAGGCTTAATAGTGTCTCAAATGATAAACCCGGTTAAAGTATTAAGTTTTTTAGATGTTACCGGTAATTGGGATCCAAGTCTGGCTTTGGTCATGGTAGGTGCTTTATTAACATTAGGCTTATTACAATGGTTAATTAAAAAAAGTGCAAAGCATAAACCATCTACTAACAAGACAAAACCTGCCTTATCTAAAAAAATTGATGCCAAATTAATCACGGGGGCAACTTTATTTGGTATAGGCTGGGGGTTATCTGGCTTATGCCCAGGCCCTGCCTTGATGGGTTTAACATCTGGATTATCGGGTAGTTATGTTTTTGTCGCAGCCATGTTTATCGGATTTTTATTATTTAACCTATTACATCGTAAACATTGATCCAAATTCGATAATATTTTCTTATCGTATTTTAAAATGATTTTATTTTAACTATAAGATTTATTAGGTTTCTTTTCGCCCAGGCAGTCAATACTGATACGTTGAACTTGCTTATCTAATTTTAACGCAGTTAACTGCCCTCCCCATAAACAGCCGGTGTCAATCCCATAACAATTAGAACCCTCGTAATAGCCAATCGTTGACCAATGTCCAAAGATAATACGCATGTCAGCATTTTTACGTTTTGGAATGTCAAACCAAGGTAATAAGTTTTTGGGTTGAGATCCTAAAGGGCCGCTGTTAGCAAAGTCGAGGCGACCATTCACATCACAATAACGCATACGTGTAAAACAGTTAATGATAAAGCGTAACTTTGGAGAGCCTTTTAAGTCCGATGACCAAATATTGGGTTTGTTGCCATACATTTGCTTCAAAAATACTTGATAATCATCACTCCTTAGAGTTTGTTCCACTAAGAGAGCCATTTTCTTTGTGGTTTTAAAATCCCATTGTGGAGGTAAGCCTGCATGAAGCAAACAAAACTCATCGTTATAATGAAATAATGGTCTATATCTAAGCCAATCAATTAACTCATCTCTATCGGGTGCTTCCAATACTGCACTAAGCGTACATTTTTTATCGGCTACCTTCGGCACACAGGAGGCGGCGAGCAAGTGCATATCATGGTTACCCAGGACGGTGATTGCCGAACGACCTAATGATTTAACAAAACGCAAGGTTTCTAAAGATTTAGGGCCTCGATTAACCAGATCGCCAGCAAACCACAACTGATCAGTATTTTCATTAAAGGAAATGGTATCCAAGAGCCTTAATAGATCATCAAAACAACCTTGTATATCGCCAATCGCGTAAATAGACATGACTAATGTAGTGTTCTTGGAATGGATAAAGTAAATTTCGGTATGGTAGCATTAAATTCATCTCCATCGTCCGAATGCAGCGTATATTGGCCTTGCATAGTGCCTACCGGTGTCTCAATAACGGCGCCACTGGTATAGCGAAATATTTCTCCAGGTTTAAGGTAAGGCTGCTCACCAATAACACCGACACCCCTCACTTCCTGAGTTTTGCCATTTGAATCGGTAATTAACCAATGACGATTTAATAGTTGTGCAGGTACAGAACCTTTATTGGTGATTGTGATAGTATAGGCAAACACATAACGATCCTTTTCGGGTACTGATTGTTCAGCAATAAAAAAGGGTGTTGCTTCAACTAATATTTTGTTTTTTTCAGTCATTATTAGATTATATGTTAATTATTTCGTGATTATTTCATCGTAACTTATCATTAAACGCAAGTAACTATTTCATATCGATAGATAAGCGATAAAAAAATATTATTTTTCATAAATTATTAGGACAAGAAATTGCGTATTCATATCTTAGGTATCTGTGGCACATTTATGGGTGGACTGGCCGTCATAGCAAGGCGTTTAGGCCATGAGGTCAGTGGTTCAGATCAAAACGTCTACCCTCCCATGAGTACACAGTTGCAAGAACAGGGAATCCAGTTAATGGATGGCTATCGGGCAGAAAATCTGGAGAGTAATCCGGATTTGGTTATTATTGGAAATGCGCTTTCAAGAGGTAATCCAGAAGTTGAAGAAGTTCTAAATAAAGGTCTGAATTATGTTTCTGGCCCACAATGGTTGGCAGACTATGTCTTGCATGATAAATGGGTGTTGGGTGTCGCCGGGACGCATGGTAAAACAACAACCTCTAGCATGTTAAGCTGGATACTTGAACATCAAGGATTTAATCCGGGTTTTTTAATTGGCGGTATTCCGTTAAATTTTGGTATTTCAGCCCGGTTGGATGGTGGCGCAGAAAACAAGTCAGGTTTTTTTGTGATTGAAGCGGATGAATATGACTCGGCTTTTTTTGATAAGCGCTCCAAGTTTGTACATTATCGCCCCCGTACGGCGATTCTTAATAATTTAGAGTTTGATCATGCCGATATATTTCCTGACCTTGATGCGATCAAGAGACAATTTCATCATTTAGTGAGAACTATTCCGGGAGAAGGTCTGATTATTAGCCCGGAAACTGATGCTAATATCAATGATGTTATTAGCATGGGATGCTGGACGCCTGTTGAAAATACCTCAATCAATGGTGCTGCGCAATGGAATGCAAAGTTACTAAAGGAAGATGGTAGTCAATTCGTGGTTTTATTTGAAAATAATGAGCAAGGTACAGTCGATTGGTCGTTGACAGGGCAGCATAATGTTTATAACGCTCTTTCTGCGATAGCGGCGGCAAATCATGTGGGTATTTTGCCAAAAGACTCAATAGCGGCGCTAATTCAATTTATTAATGTTAAACGCCGTATGGAAGTTATCGCCACATTTAATGGGGTAACGATATACGACGATTTTGCGCATCATCCAACAGCGATTTCGACTACATTAGATGGTTTACGCAAGCAAGTTAAAGACCAGCGTATTGTTGCTATTGTTGAACCCCGATCCAATACGATGCGTTTAGGTGTGCATACAGAGACGCTGGCTAAATCGTTAGCTAATGCTAATCTGGCTATTATCTATCAGCCCCAAAACCTGGACTGGGATTTAAGCAAGCTCACTCATTATGCAGATAACATTGAAATTCATCGCTCTATTGATGCGATTATTGCGAGACTTAAAGTTGAGGCCTGTTCTGGAGGGCATTTTGTATTAATGAGCAATGGCAGTTTTGGGGGTATTTACCAGCGCTTACAGGAAGAGCTATAAACACCCTCTACGATCTTAGAGTCCTAAAGGGTTTTTTGGATCAATGCCATCCATAAAAGGTAACCGTCGACTTTCATTGGTTAGTTGATATATTTTCCCTAACCAATTATTAAAGACCGCTTTTGCAGTATCTTTCCACGTGTTATCAAGATGCTCTAACACTTGATTCTCAGGGAAGTCTTCCAATGCAATAGCTGTGTTTTTGACTGTTTTAACATGCTGTTCATAATCAGTAAAAATCGCTTGTACAGCTTCATCAAAATAGTGTTCAGGAAAAGGTGGATAATCGCTTCTATCATCGTGATAGAAGCGCAGCACTTCCCGTTTATATTCTTTCAATAAGCTAATATCATCGTATTCTGGATGGCCTTGAAAAAATACGATACGAAAACCATCTGGGCTTACCGCAAGATGGACGCCCGCCTCACTGCTAACAGCCAAAACTTTAAGTCCACAACGTTCCATGTCATGCTGGAATATTTCATTAAAACGCGAGTGAGGCACGTCGAAGCGAGTATTTATCTCGGCTATTAAAGGGTGATTTCGGTTAATCAGCTTGTGAGAAAAAACTCCCCAACGTTTGAAGGGCAAGCGAGTACGTTCAATACCGTAACAGTGTTGAATGACAGCATGGGTTGCTAGGCACGAACATAACACAGAGGTAACATTCTCTTTTGCCCATGAAAAAACCTCGATCAGTGGCTCCCAGAAATCTTCTTCAGGCAGTTTATTATGGACTACGTTAGCACCACTAATAATTAAAGCATCTAAGCCATCCTGCTTGATCTGTTCAAAGGTTTCATAGTATTTATCAATATGCGCTTGAGCCTCAGGACTTCTTTTAAGGCCGTCTATCGTAAACGGGTGGACATGAAACTGTACGATTTGATTACACGCCCCTACCAAACGGAAAAATTGCCGCTCAGTAGCCTCTAGGGCTGCATCAGGCATCATATTAAGTAAACCTACATGTAGTTCTCTAATATCTTGTTTAGAAGCCCGTTCAGGCGATAATATTTCTTCACCTTCTTCTCGTAGACGGTTAAAAGTGGGTAAATCAATGTGAGCGACTAAAGGCATAAGGGTAACTCAATAGTATTCATGATTGATTAGCTAACGCATTGCTAACTAACTGGATAAAATCAGCTTCGTTTTTAATAGTGGCAACATCGTTTGCATCAACGGTATAGCCATATTGATCTGCAATTGCTTGATAGCGAGGCAGTCTAGACTTAAATAACTCAGGAAATATCCATGAGACAAATTCATCAGGCGGTATGGACTCTGTTGAGGCATAGTTTTTTAGACCCATGAATTCCGCAAGTTTTTCATCAAGAAAGGCTTCTCGGTAATACAATGGCTTTGGATCAGTTTTAGCGCGTTCAATGATGGTTTGTTCCAGGGTTTCAGGTATTTTGATATAAATAATCAAGGTGTTTTGTGCAAGTGTTTCTAAAACGTCTGGACTATCCAGTTCACAAACACTCCCCCCCGCATCATTGATAAAATGATGATAACCGTAGATATCCTCTGCTTTATGAATAAACTCAGGAACATCCTTCATGGCCGCAATTTCTGCTTGATGATGGAGATGCTGCCGGAACTTAAATTCTTGTAACGGTAAGCCGCCTTTAGCCGGATCACCCAATTTACTCAGAAAAGTAGACACCGATGCTAGATTATCAACGGTTATTTTATTGGAAATGTAGATAGAGTCGGATAATAAAAGATCACGTAAAAACGGCACGCTCATCGCTTGTCGCTTTATATTATCTAAAATAGGTTCGTGTAGGTATCGTGTACCAATCCGATAATCACCGGAATAATGAAACCATTTGGATTTAGGTAGTTTGTTAGCTAAGGTTGTTTTTCCTGCGCCCGACATCGCTAGCAAGGTTATTCTTTTCGATGGCCAGTCCAGAAACTCCTGAGAACTCATTTTCATGCAATAACGTCCTGATTAATCCAAATAGTCGTCGAGGTCTACATCTTCAGGATTAGGCTTATGCTCATCGGTATCAGTGTAACCAAGATCGTCAGTTTCTATTTCGTCATAACCGGTGCTCCAATCTTCAGGTGCCTCAATGTAATCAAAAGTCGAGCTAAACCAACTCTCACTATCATATTCACCAATATCGCCATTTAAATACTGAACATCAATTGAATCATCTTTTTCATCAATCGCAACCACTTTAAATTTCAGGTTGTTCTCGAAGTCTTTGTACCAACTGCCTATGATGGGTTCTGCTACTGTTGTCATATTTGTTGCCTCGCGTGTAAATCAGATAATTGAGCGATAACAGGGGCTTGATTAAAGTCTATTAACGCTATCGTGATAGTTGAAATGGAAACCATTTATTTAATCTTAATGTTTAATATTACTGCAAAGTGATTACAAAAGTATTTGGTCAGTAAGTTATAAATGATGTGATGCTTTCTTGCAAGTGACTTGCAGATTATGGGGCCATATAGCCATTTGCATAACCCTTAATTGCAAATTAAGCCTATTTTGAGGGATAATAGCGGATTAGGCATAATAAATATGCACCTGGATTTATCCCGTAACACGCCATACGCTCAATAACGGGCTTGTATGTAAGCTTTGGAATACGCAATGAAAAAGACCATGTACGAAAAAATTTGGGACAGTCACCTTGTAGTTGACGAGGCCGGACAGGCTCCCTTAATTTATGTTGATCGCCATTTGATGCACGAGGTGACCAGTCCTCAGGCGTTTGAAGGCCTAAAACTGTCAGGACGTAAAGTGCGTAATCCGCATAGTATTTTGGCCACAATGGATCATTGTGTACCGACTAAAAATAGAGATTTGCCGATTGCTGATCCTATTGCTAAAAAACAAATTGAAACCATGGCGGACAACTGCCGTGAAAATGGCTTGAATCTGTATGACATGAAAAATCCAAACAACGGTGTTATTCACGTTGTAGTGCCTGAGCATGGTTTTGTGCATCCGGGTATGGTCGTGGTGTGTGGTGATAGCCATACGGCTACTCATGGTGCCTTTGGTGCCTTAGCGTTTGGTATTGGAACGTCTGAAGTTGAGCACGTCATGGCAACGCAAACCTTGCCGCAAAAGAAATCTAAAACCATGCAGGTCGTCGTGAATGGTTCTTTATCTAAATATGCCTCAGCAAAAGATATCGCCTTAGCGATTACCGGTAAAATTGGTACAGCAGGCGGTACAGGCTATGTTATTGAATACACCGGTTCTGCCATTAGAGAATTATCAATGGAAGGTCGGATGACGCTTTGCAACATGGCGATTGAAGCCGGTGCCAGAGCCGGCTTAGTGGCTCCCGATGAAAAAACGTATGAATATTTAAAAGGTCGTGAGTTTGCACCGGCGGGAGATTACTGGGATCAAGCCCTTGCGTATTGGAAAAGTTTAACCAGTGATGAAGGTGCTGAATTTGATACCACGGTTGTACTTGAAGGCGCTGATATTGCACCACAAGTATCATGGGGAACATCTCCTGAGCAAGTCGTCGGTGTCGATGGCGTGGTGCCAAGTCCAGACAGTTTCGCGGATGAAGGCAAACGTAAAGCCTGTGAAGGCGCGTTGGCTTATATGGGCTTAACAGCCAATACCAAAATCACTGATATCCCTGTTGATTTAGTGTTCATTGGTTCTTGTACCAATGGCCGTATAGAAGATTTAGAATCGCCGCAGAAGTGGCCAAAGGCACTAAAGTCGCTCCAGGTGTGACTGCCTTGGCTGTGCCCGGTTCTTATCATGTTAAGAAACAGGCAGAAGACGAAGGTTTGGATAAAATCTTTATTGAAGCCGGTTGGGAATGGCGTGATCCAGGTTGTTCAATGTGTTTAGCCATGAACGGTGATGAGTTAACTAAAGGTCAACGCAGTGCGTCCACTTCAAACCGTAACTTTGAAGGTAGACAAGGCAAAGGCGGTCGTACACATTTAGTGTCGCCTGCCATGGCAGCGGCAGCCGCTGCGGCAGGTCATTTTGTCGATATTCGCAACCTTTAAACAACAGGCAGAGCAAAAATTATGGAACCGTATTTAAAACATGACAGCATTGCTGCGTTAATGGATCGCAACAATGTAGACACCGATCAAATTATTCCTAAACAGTTTTTAAAGAAAGTAGAGCGTAGTGGTTTTGGTATTCACTTATTTCATGACTGGCGTTATAACGATGATGGCAGTGATAACGCTGAATTTGAACTCAATAAACCGGCTTTCAAAGGCGCAAAGATTCTAGTCGCTGGCGATAACTTTGGCTGTGGTTCTTCACGCGAGCACGCGCCTTGGGCGATTGCAGATTATGGTTTTAACACCATTATCTCAACCAGTTATGCGGATATCTTTTATAACAACTGTTTTAAAAATGGCATCTTAGCCATTCGCGTAAGCCAAGAGCAGTTAGATAAAGTGATGGCAGAAATCAGTGCTGACGAAGGCGTGCGTTTTACGGTTGATTTAGAAAATCAACAAGTGATTACGCCAGCGGGTAATGGTTTTAACTTTGAAATTGATCCTTTCCGTAAAGGTAACTTGTTAAGTGGATTGGATGATATTGGTTTAACCTTAAAGCACGTAGATAAAATTACAGCTTACGAAGTGACGCACAAGCAAAACTTCCCTTGGCTTTGGGCTTAATTGAATAAAAGGTCAAAGATTGCAATATCAATACAGGCAGATTTAATGTCCACAGCGTCTAGAGTTATCCAACTGATGGACACCACCTTGCGTGATGGTGAACAAACGCAAGGGGTTTCTTTTACGCCGACCGAAAAAGTCAATATCGCAAAAGCACTGTTACAGTTACTGCGTGTCGATCGTATTGAAGTGGCTTCAGCACGCGTTTCTGAAGGCGAAAAAGAAGCGGTCACCAATATAAATCAATGGGCTTTAAAAGAAGGCTTTGATGGTTGTGTTGAAGTTTTGGGTTTTGTTGATCATACTAAAAGCGTTGACTGGATTCTAGACACCGGTGGACGAGTAATCAATTTACTCACCAAAGGCAGCGAAAAACATTGCCGTGAACAACTGGGCAAGACCTTAGAACAGCATACAGTTGATATTTTACAGACCGTTAACTATGCCTTAGAAAAGGGCTTGAATGTTAATGTCTATCTGGAAGACTGGTCAAATGGTTATCGCGACAGTCCTGAGTATGTTTATCAGTTAATGGATAATTTGCGTTATTCAGGCATTAAACATTTTATGTTGCCCGATACCTTAGGCGTATTATCACCGGATGAGGTTTTTAATCACCTCAGTGATATGTGTCAGCGTTATCCTGAAGTGCAATTTGATTTCCACCCTCACAATGATTATGGCTTAGCCACCGCTAATGTGATGGCGGCAGTTCGAGCTGGGGTGAGTGCGATTCATTGCACGGTTAATTGTTTAGGTGAGCGGGCGGGTAATGCCTCGATTGCAGAAGTGGCTGTGGTTTTGCGTGACAAAATGAACATGCAGTTAGCACTTAATGAAAACCATATTGTGCGCCTGAGTAACATGGTTGAAAGTTTCTCTGGTAAGCGTGTGGCAGCTAATGCACCGATTATTGGCGCAGACGTCTTTACGCAAACGGCTGGAATTCATGCGGATGGGGATCAAAAGGGGGGCTTATATAAAACTAAGTTAGGCCCCGAACGTTTCTCTCGTACCCGTAGTTATGCTTTAGGGAAAATGAGTGGCAAGGCCTCGCTAAAGAAGAATCTGGAACAATTAGCCTTGGATCTCTCTGAAGAGAATCAGAAAAAAGTCTTAGAGCGTATTGTGAGTCTGGGTGATTCTAAACAGATCATTACCACCGATGATTTACCTTTTATCATCGCCGATGTGTTAGAAAGTAAAAACTATCATCACATTAAGCTATTGAATTGCTCTATCACCAGTGGTCTGGATTTAGAATCAACGGCCAGTATTCGAGTTAATGTTAATGGCGCCAAGCATATTGCTTCCGGGTCGGGTAATGGCGGTTTCGATGCCTTTATCGATGCCATTAATAAAGTGATGAAGCATCATAATTACACCTTGCCGGCTTTGCTGGATTATGAGGTTCGTATTCCCCGAGGTGGCAATACCAACGCGTTAACCGAGTGTGTCATTACTTGGGATTGTGGGGGTGAGCTTCGTAAAACTCTGGCCGTGCATGCTAATCAGGTATTTGCCGGGATATTGGCAACCCTTAAAATGATCAACATGCAGTTGCATGAGTTGACGGTTAATCCGGTAGAAAGCTAACGGATCGTATCGTTAAACTGACTTTGCTGAATCAGGCAACAACTGCGGTGTTATTTGTGACAGCCAGGTTTTAACCCGCTCTTCCGTTAAGAAGGGCTGGGTACGCTGGTCTAGCACCAACCCCACAAACTGATTATCGATAATCGAATCAGAATGTTTAGGTGATTTCCGGAAATTAATTTACCCATTAGATGGGTCGAATCAAGATGTCCCATTTGGGTAGGATTGGGTTACGTTCCAGTCTGGCTTCAATCGTCCGCATCGCTACTTTGGACA
>Ga0073936_10000911_pt1 | contig 46559 bp, 27 predicted proteins | sample AliMusrvi5mmetaG_FD_87041 | JGI IMG/M metagenome (GOLD analysis project Ga0073936, IMG submission 87041) | Freshwater lake bacterial and archeal communities from Alinen Mustajarvi, Finland, to study Microbial Dark Matter (Phase II) - Alinen... | ecosystem: Environmental > Aquatic > Freshwater >...
GCAAACTGACTGCGGCTTGGAAGGGTTGTTGTTTTTTTCATCCCTGCCGAGTGGCAGGGCAAACCAACTTTTCCAAGCCTTTTTCTTGACTATTTCCCGCTCATGCTATGGGATGCCTGTGAATTATTAATACTGATCTGATCACACTGAATCTGAATCTCCTCTCGCCGTTGACCAACGATACAGTGACGCCTTACACCATTCTGAGTGAAACCGACGGTCTAACCCTGCTGCAGAACGGATTCTTCAGCTCCAACGGCACGACGCTTACTCAGGATGCAATTTTCTCCCTGACGACTGGCGAACAATTCCAAATCCACTACGGTGACTACGACGTGCAATTGTATGCCCTGGCTGTGCCGGAACCGTCCACCTTTGTGTCGGTCCTTGGTGGCCTTGCGTTGCTCGCCTTTTCAAGGCGCTTCCGCAACCAGCAGAGGCTCTAGATGTGGAGAGTCAAGAGGTTGCTCCCCCAACATATCAAGGAACAACGAGAAGCCGAAAAAGAACAGATCGAAGCTGATCTGGATTGATCGGTCATGGGGCGATTTTCGCACGGATTATCAAAAGATTCCTCGTTCATGCCAAGACCCGCAATGTCATCCGGCCAAAAACCGTGAAATCGGCCTTCCCACCCCGTGACAAAACGTAAGGAAACAAAAAAGCTGGAGGTGGATTTTCTCTCTTCCCTGAATTTTTCCTTTTCTGTGCCGCCCAGCCATTTATCCTCCCCGGCGTGATTGACCGTTATACTCTTCCGAAGATGCGCGCCCTCTGGGACGAGCAGCACAAATACGAAATCTGGCTGGAGATCGAGGTTCTCGCTTGCGAAGCGCAGGCAGAGACCGGCGTGATCCCCAAAGAGGACGCCGTGACCATCCGCGAGAAGGCGCGCTTCGAGCTGGCAAAGATTCAGGAGATCGAGCTGCGGACCAATCACGATGTCATCGCGTTCCTGGAGAACGTGGCGAGCTATGTGGGGCCGGCCTCGCGCTGGATTCACCAGGGGATGACCTCCTCGGACGTGCTCGACACGACGCTGGCCGTGCAGATGAACGAGGCGTGCGGGATGCTGCTCGAAGACCTCGAAGCCCTGCGCGCCGCCATCGCCAAAAAAGCCCACGAATACAAGCTCACGCCGATGATCGGGCGTTCCCACGGCATCCACGCGGAGCCGATCACCTTTGGTCTCAAGATGGCGCTCATGTATGACGAATTTGGCCGCGCCATCGAGCGGCTCAAGCAAACCCGCGAACGGGTGCGCGTGGGCAAGCTCTCAGGCGCGGTGGGCACGCACGCCCACCTGGACCCGCGCGTGGAGGAGATGGTCTGCCGCAAGCTGGGCCTGATCCCGGCGGCGTTGAGCACGCAGGTGGTGCAGCGGGACCGGCACGCGGAGTTTCAGCAGACGCTCGCCTTGATCGGTTCGAGCATCGACCGCTGGGCCACGGAGTTCCGCCATCTCCAGCGCACCGAGGTGCTCGAAGTCGAAGAATATTTCTCGCCGGGGCAGAAAGGCAGCTCCGCCATGCCGCACAAGCGCAACCCGATCACCGGGGAAAAATTGAGCGGGCTCGCGCGCCTGCTACGCGGCAACGCCGTCGCCGCGTTGGAAAACGTGGCGCTCTGGCACGAGCGCGACATTTCGCACTCCAGCGTGGAGCGGGTCATCATGCCGGACTCATGCATCCTGCTCGACTACATGCTCAATATTACCACCAAGCTGGTGGACCGCCTCATCGTCTATCCCGAGAACATGAAGCGCAACATGGAGATCACCAAGGGGCTTTATTTCTCGCAGACGATCCTTCTCAAGCTCACCGAGCGGGGCATCGAGCGCAAAACGGCCTACGAGGCCGTGCAACGCGCCGCGATGAAGACGTGGCAGGGCGACCAGACGCTCAAGCAAAACCTGCTGGAGGAAGCCGAGATCATGGAGAAGCTCACCCCGGCGGAGATCGAGGAGTTCTGCTCGCTGGACATCCATTTCCGGCACATCGACGAGACGTTCCGCAAGCTGGGGTTGTAACCGTCAAAACGCAAACCCGAAGCTGAAGTGGATGGCGCCGCTGGGCTGGCCGGACTGTCGCACGGGGTTCCAGCCGTAGTCGAGCCGGACGGGGCCGATGGGCAGCCGGTAGCGCAGCCCGGCGCCGAGAGCAAACCCCGTCTGCCCCAGGCCGGAGTTGAGGCGGCGGCCCGTGGAACCTGCATCCCCGAAGAACGCGAGGTCGAGGCTGTCACGCAAGGGCGTGATGAACTCCACGTTCGCCACGGTGAACGTCTCGCCGCCAACCGGGTGTCCCTGGGTGTCTTTGGGGCCGAGGGTCAGCTCGTTAAAGCTCCGCACGCTGCGGCTGCCGCCGTTGAAAAAACGCTCGTCGATGGGGAGGTTGTCTCCGGCGGAGCCCAGCGGATCGATCACCCCGCCGCGCACACCCGCCGCGAGCAGCGAATCCGCCCCCACAGGCAGGTAATACGAGGCGCGAAAGGTTCCCCGCAGGAAGTTCAGAGAGCTGCCGAGGATGTTGGAGGCGAAATCCCCCGTGGCCGTGATGACATAACCGCGCCGCGGGTTGAGCACGCTATCGCGTGTGTCATAGGTGATGGAGCCGCCCACGCTGTCGGCCCGGTATTTGCTCATGCCAAGATCGGTCGTGTCGATCCCGTTGTTCTGAATCTGCACGGAGCGGGTGAGCAGGAAGGCGGAGAGCTCGAGGTGCTTGCCGATTTTTCGGGAAAGCTCGGGGCGCAATCCCGTTTCCACCTTGGAATAACCGTCGAGCTCCTGGTTGAGCGCGTAGAGGCGCCACCGCAGGGTGTAGTCGCTCTCAAAAATCCACGGGTCCGTGTAAACGATTTCGCCGCGGAGGAGTTTTTGGGCGATCTCACCGTCGATGGAGAGCGGGTGCCCTGTGCCGAAAAGGTTGCGGTCCAGGTAGCGGGTTCCAAAGATGAGGCCTTCGAGCTTCGTGTAGCCGAGGGAAAAACCCAGTTCGCGCGCCTTGGCTTCCTCCACGTCAAAGTGCAGTTCCACTTCGTGATTGGGCAGCGGGTTTTGGGTGAGTTTGAGGTTGCTGAAGAGCCCCGTCCCTATCAGCGCGCGGTAGCGTTCCTCCAGCTTCTCCGGGTTGTAAACCTGGCCCTTGAGTTTTTTGAAGCGCGTGGGCAGGAAGCTCGGGCGCAGTTTTTTGAGCCCGGTCTGCGTGACGCCGTCGAAGACATAAACGTCCCCGGCTTCCACCCTGAACTTGACAGGCACAAGACCGTTGACGGCCTGCGCGGGATCGCTCTCGCTGGTGACTTTGGCGGTGAAATAGCCGCGCGTCCGGTAGAAATAGACGATCTTGCGCTCCAGATTGGTGAGGGCCAGGGGAGTGTAGGGATTGCTGGTGAAGACCTCCATTTCCTTGAGAAGCTCGCGCTGGGGATAAAAGATGATGTCGCCCTCGAAGCTGATGTTCCCGAAACGATACTGCGTCCCCTCGTGGATTTTCACGACCACGTCCGCCCGGGTTTTGTCCGGGGAAAGGGCCACCACCGGCGGGTCCACTGCGGCGTCCAGAAAACCTTCCGAGCGGTAGAGTCCTCGAATGCGTTCCACCCCGCTTTTGACATCGCTTTCCACATACGGGAGGAGCTGATTTTTGCCCGGGAAGCGTTCGCGGGTGCCCCCGGTCACGTAGTCCAAAAGCGTGGCGTTGGGGATGTGGGTATTGCCCTTGAAAGTGACGGCGCCGAGCTGCGTAAGCGGCCCTTCATCGACGGTCAACTGGAGGGTGTTGCGGCTGGGAATGGCCCATTTCGCGTCCGCCTGGGAATAACCGTTCTTGCGGTAATAGACCCCCAGGAAGAACGCGGCGTCGTCAGCCAAGGCCGGGGAGAGGCCGGACTGCTCGATGGCGGCAAGCTGGTCGGCCAAGGCGGCGCGAATCTGCTCGGCGCTGAAATGGCGGTTGCCCTCCACGACCACGCGCAGATTTTTGAGGGGGAGCGGCTTGGGAGCCGTCTCGGCCAGCGGCAGCGCAGGCTGATACGGTTCCACCGCAGGGGGAACCTCAGGTGGCGTTGGGATGGGTTCAAGAGGTTCAGGAACCACCGGCGTGAACCCCGGAATCTTGGGGGGCGTTGGCAACGATGGTTGCTTTTGAATTGATCCGGGGAAGGGAAGCGGCGCGGAAGGCGTTGGCCCTGGGGAAAGGCCCGGCAGCGGGGTCGGCTCCGGCGGCACGACGGCGGTCGCCCCTGGGAGCGGCTTTTCCCCGGCCTGCTCCTGCGCCCGGCTGCCACCGGCCAACAAGGCACAGGCCATCGCAAGCAGCAGGAGGAGTTTGAGGGGGGAAAACATCGGGGGAAAAAATACCGTCACTCGTTTTATCGGAAGCGCAGCAGGTATTGCAATTCCATGCGCATGTCGCCCTGCATATCCACTCCGGCGCCGATCTGGTATTCGCTGGAGAGCTTGAAGCGGCCCATGAGTTCCTGCCGACCCGAGCGGGGATCGACCGTGCCGACATCAAGCGAGAAGCGGTCCATCGGGTTGCGGGTGTTTTCGGGTGTCTTGCGTTTGGGGAAAACCTTGCGGTAAAGATCCTGGAAGAGCAGCACGGCGGCCCGGCCCGCCAGCGCCTGGTTGTTTTGGGCGAAATCGCGGGTGGTCGCCCCGGTGGCCAGCAGCGCGATGATCTCCTCCTGCGGCAGCGAGGGCTCACTGGTAAAGAGCGTCTGTGGTTCGGAGGCGGTGCCGTAGAGGTAAACGTTGATGTTGTAATCCCGAATGCGCGAGGAACCGTGGATGTCGAGCGTGGGGTTCAACGCCTCGTTGCCGGAAAAATAGAGCGCGCCGTGATCCACCGTCAGGCGGCTGAAGGGCAGCGAGGCGACGAAGTTTTCGATGTGGGCAGTCCCCTCCAGCGTGGGGGCGAGGCCGCTCCCGCCCAGGTGCAGGCTGCCTTCGATAGAGCCGTTGGCCAGGTTGCCCCGGACGGCGAACGCTTCGGCGGTCTTCACGGTCACATCGAACGTCCAGTCTCGGAAGGGCGCGGTGTCGGTGGAAAGCTCGAACCAGCCCGCCGAGGGCTGGGGGGCGGGACGACCCGGCAGGCCGATGGGCAGGATTTCGATTTCGCGGAAAAACCGGCTCTTGGTGAAGCCGAGGCTGCCGGTCACGTGGGCCTTGTTGACGGGACCGGCGATGCGCAAATCCGAATCCGCGCGCAGCGTGAGGGTGTCGTTGCGGGCGAGCAGGGTTCCTTCGGAGTGGAACCGCAGATCGAGCAGCGGATCGGAGAGCTTGTCGAGCCGCAGTCGGCCCGTGACGGAGAAGGGCCCCCCTGCGACATCTCCGCTGAAGCGCTGGAAGGTGAGCTCACTGCCTGAAAAACGAAGGTCGCCCAGGAAGTGGTTCACCGCCGGCAGATCGGCGTCGTGGAAACGGATGGCGGGCAGGTCGAGCGCAATCCCGCCGCTGAACACCGGCTTCTCCAGGGTGCCGGTGGCGCTGGCATCCACGCTCAGGCGACCTTCCAGCAGGCGGACCCCAGGGAGCAACGGCGCGAAGAGCCCCGCAGGCGAAGGCGGGAGAGTGACGGAGAAAACGATCGGCGTGGCGGGGTTGAGCTGGTGGGTGAGGAGCGCCTCGCGCAGGACCAGCGGCATCGAGCCCTTGAACCCGAGCGTGCTCAAACCCGGTTGGGCCAGCGAACCGGAGAGGACGAGGCGGTTGTTTTTGAACAGAAACGTGGCGTCCCCCGCCGCAGGGGTGAGTTTTGCGGCAGCATCGGTTTGAAAATCGCGCGCCCGGACGCTGGCCGAGACGTCCGGCGCGGCAAGGGTGCCGCCCACGGTGAGCGCGCCCTCGACGAGCCCGCGCACACCGAAGCCAGGCCGCACAGCGGGGAAGGCTTTGGCAAGGTCGATCTGCTCCATGCGGAGCGCTCCCTGCAAGGCGCCCGAGGGCGGGAAGACGGTTTCCGGAATGGTGGGGGTGCGCAGGTCGAGCGGCAGGCTGAGGTTGCCGGTCACGACTCCCGTTTTGCCCGCCGTGAGACGGAGTTGCTCGATCTTGAGGCGTTGATCGTGCAAACGCACCCCGGCTTGAAAGGTTCCCTGATCCGAGCGGAGCCGGAGGGCGGTGATGTCAATGCTCTCTGGCGAATAAACCCCGGCGAGCTCGCCCTCGACGCCGGTGAACGTCCCCACGGCGGCTTTCCGGAGCGCCACGCGGCCTTCGCCGGTGTGACGGAGGAGAGCGATTTGGCCGCTCCCGTGCCAGTCGATCTCCAATGCGCCTGCCACCGGGGTTTGCAACAGGGGTTGGAAAATGGCGATGTCCTCCACGCTCCCCGCGAGGGTGGCTTCGTAGGCAAACGGCTCCCGCAGCGAAACGGTGGCCTTGCCGTTGAGCTTGTCTTTGCCGTTGATATCCAAGGCCAGCTCGGCGATGCGCGCCTCCTCCCCGTTCACGGGAACGTCCAGCCGCAAGCTGCGAACCGCGAACTGCCCGAAGCGCAGGTCCGCAGCCTCCGCGCGGACGTGGCCGCTCAATCCTTCATACCAAGGCGCTCCGGAAGCGTTCGGATGGAGGCTGTGCGCCCATTGAAATTCCCCGCTGCCGGATTGGAGCGCGAACGCTTTTCCCCGGATGTCTGCGGCATCAAATTTGCCTTCGAGAGCGATTTTTCCGCCGTCCAGATGCATGCGTCCCGCGCCTTGCACACGGCCACCGGCCAGCGCGCCATGCAGCCGGGCGAGCTCCGGGGCATTGATGGCGAACGTGGCGTCCAAGTCGCTGAAATGCAGAAGATCGAAGCTCTCCGGCAGGGGGCGCTCGGCTTGGAAAGAGAGGCTGTTTTTGCCCGTGGAAAAGCGCAGGCTTTCGAGCTTCGCCACGCCGCCGCCCACGGTAAGCTTGGCGGATGCCTCCTCGATGGCCACTTGCCCGATCGCCCCGTTCTGGACCTCGGCGGTCAGTTGCCCCTGCCAATGCACGGGGCTCAGCGGATCGCCGCTCAGCTGGATCCAGGCGCTCTTGAGATTGCCAGTCACGGGCACTTTCCACCCGGCGTATTTGGAGAGCGCCGCCATGGACATGTCGCTCAGAAAGGCGGTGACCTGCGCCTCGACGGCCCCGGAATCGTGCTTGCGCTGCCACAAAAAGAGACCGAGATCACCACCCAAGACCGTCCCTTCAAAGGAAAGGTAGCTGATCCCATTGTCCCGTTTGGAAGTGTCCAGTTCCAAGCGGGCGACGCGCACTTCCTCGCCCAGGCTGAAATCCCGCATGACCAGGTGGCGGTTGATGTAGGTGGCCTGCGTGTGGAGGTCGCGCCATGAGCCGAGGTTGGGAATCGTCAACTCGCCGACGCGGACGTAGCCCGCCTGCTGCGGGTCGAGCCGGGCGCAGACGTTTTTCCAGAAATAGGTCCCCTCGGAGGCGCGGAGAGTCAGGTTGAAATTCTCGATCTGCGCCCGGTCGCTGAACAGCGCGGGTTGTTGGAGGATGTCCCGCAGCGCGTGCGCCAGTTTTTGCCGCTGGTCTTCGTTGCCCTTGACGGGATCAAGCACCAAGTTGGCGTTGCGCAGTTCGTAGGAGGTGAGAAAATCGCGCGCCCCGCGCCGCAGGAGGGTCCGCAAACTGTATTGAGCCCGGAGCCGTTCAATGGTGATGGAAACCACGGGCGAAGTCCCCGTGGGAATCGCGCGCAGGTTCTTGAGCGTCAGGTTGGTCCACACACTCCCTTCGAGTTCCAGGGAAAGCGTCACATTCTCGCGGGCAGCGAGACGCACGGCGGCAAGCCGCAGGCCCTCTCGCAAAAGCGGCTGGTGAAAGAGCGCCAGTGCCACGAAACCCAACAGCAACCCCCGCGCAGCACGACGCCGCCATTTCCCGCGGCGGGGAGGCTTCGGCTGGGTTGACTCCGGTGCAGTGGCTTCGGACATGACTCTCTGATTGGCGTTGAAGATAGCGGGGCCTGCGCCCCGGGCAAGCGCAGAGGACCGGGGACTCCCGCTTTTGGGAGAATACCTGTCGGCTGGATCGGGCGAAAATGCAAACGGTTGTTTTACATCTTCCGCTCCCCACGCTTTTTCTCAGTCGCTCTAAAGCTAAAGCCCCTGCCGCGTCAGCTCGCGTTCCAAGACTTTGCGAAATTCAGCGAAATCCGCTTGCGAAGGACGGTAATCCTTCTGGTCGGGCACCAGGCTTAAGCGTCCCATTTGGTCGAGGGACCAATCCGCCTTGCCGCCGTCGCTGAAGGTCACGCTGCCGCTCACGAGCGCGCCGGGCCGCACGATCTCGTCCAGCACCACGCGCACTCCGACGCCGCCGCCCGCTTGCGGTGCGGAAGCGTCCAACCCGTGGGGGGCAGGTTGTGCGGGCTCGGTTTTCTTCTCCTCGGGCTGCACTTTTTCCTGCGGCACCAGCTTCAGGTCGTCGATGAGGAAGCGGGCCTCCATGTAGGTCATGCGGATGCCGAAGGTCTCGGCGAGCCGCTGCTGCATTTCTGAGAGTTTTGCCCCGCTGTCGATCCAAGCGGAGACTTCCCTTTTCTGTTCGTCGGTCAATTGCATGATGGGGGGAGTCTATGCCAGGCTGGCGCGCGAGTGCAACAGGGGAACTCGCGCCCCCCTTCATTTAGCGTCATGGAAGGAGGCCTTGCTCCAGCCGGTGATTTCGCGCCTCGCATCGTAGATTGCGCCACGCCGCATGTCGCCAAACATGAGCGGGCCATCGGAGGTTTTCCAGCTTTCATCGCTTGTGATGGTTTGCTGTGAGCCGTCGGTGAAGGTGATATTAGAGCGTTTTAAATTGAAGTATTTACAATGATGCGAGAGCCTTCGGTTGCGCGAGCCATGGGGCATGCGCGAAATCCCACGTTTCATAGCAAATCAAATCATACCAACCGCGACCGAGCATTACGCCGATGGCGTTCGCGCCCTTTTGCAAGTCTCCCGCCACATCGTAGCAGTTAGAGCTTGGTCTTGTTGTAATCGGTCACGCCAGGCGCGGTTTCTCCGCATCGATGCCAAGGGGGCGGTGCGGTATTCGCAGCGCAGGTTTGTCAGATTGGCGACGCGTGTGGCTGGGATGCATGCCAGCTGTGCCAGCAGCAGTTGTTGTGCGGGCTTACAGCCCCCAGCCGTCCTTCCCCGAAGTCCTGGGCCGTTGGCCAAGGCTGCTATGGGGCCACGCCTTTGCCGCTGCAAAAGGCATGCGGAAAGAGCGTCTCATTAATTTTAAGAAGTGGTATGCCTTCTCTCATTTTTTGTGAAACAACTGTGCGGCGGGAATGGCCTGGCGCTTGATCCCCGGCCCGACCCAATCCAGTTCCAGCGAGTTCTTTTTCAAGGGATCCGTCTGCTCGATGTGCAGGCTGTAAAACCCTTTCTCAAGGGCCACCGCCTTGGAATACGGGACGCCGATCAAGGGGTGGGATTGTCCCCTCGGGAAAAGCTCGCGGCCCCCCAGTTTCATCGAGCCATCCTCCTTGGCGAGGAAGTAGAAGGTGTAAACGCCGGGTTGCTTGATCTCCATGAAGCCATCGACGACGAATTGGTCCGCCTTGGTCAGGTGGTGTTCCTGGGCGTATTTCTGGAACCCGATTTCGGTGAGGACGGAGGAGGATTTGGCGGAGTCGACACGGCACAAGAGCCCTGGCGTCATCCCGTCATTTGAAGCAATGTCGGGGTGGATCGGGAGCTCGTAGTCGTAGTCGTAAACCCGGCAGTCCTTGATACCGTTGGCCGAGACGCTTTTCACGGAGAGACGTCCGTCGGCCTTGATCTCGAGGGGACTGGCATAAGGCTGCCAGTTCGGTTTCGCCTTGCCGGCAGCATTCGCTGGCGCGAACGAAACCAGGATTTTTGCGTCGGCAGCAGAATTGGCTGCCTTCACTTTTAGCGGCCCCATGAATGCCCCGCCAGCCGGTTCGAGAATCGGCACGCCTTGATTGGAGGCCGCGGTATAAACCACGAAATCCGTCTTGCCCTTTTCAATCACGCGCTGGGGGTAAAAGTACTCGCTGATTTTGTCGCCCTTGATATCGAGACCGTGTTCGCCTTTGGTGACGATCGTCACCTTGTCGCCCGTCTTCTCGATGCGGTCGATTTCAAAGCTGGACCAGAATCCGTCCCCCTGCTTGGCGTCATAGGCACGCTCCGCTTCAACCCGTGCCAGCTCCTTTTTGTAATATTCCTTGGATTGCTCGGTGGTGGCGAGCTTCATCATCTGGTTGAAGAAAACAATCCGGTTAGGGAGGTTGTCGTAGGCCATCCGGTTCGGGCGTCCCGCTTTGAAGGAGCCGTCGGGCTCCTTGTCCCAAGCGCCACTGTGGTGGAGCAATATCCAGGAACCGCGCAAGGCCGTTCCAGTCGGCAGGCCGCAATCGGCATTGGCGATCAGCGCATCGTCTTTTTCGCCGTTCCATTTGCGCAGACTGCCGGTGATGCTTCCCCTGTAGGCACCCAAAGGCGATTGAAGCGCCAGTGAAGACCGGGCGCACTTCAGCGAAGTGCCCCCCACGAGATAGCCGTCGCGTTTGCCGTCCTTCGCCTCGGCCACCAAGCCGAGGACGCCGTTGAGTTCCACGCCATCGACCGTCGTTTTGATCACGCTGCCATCGAGCGAATAAATCAGCGTGTCTTTCCGGTCGTCATAGGAAATGCGCAATGCCAGGATGTTTGCGCTCTCGGTTTTGAGCCGTTCGACATTCTTGATCTTCGCCTTGCCCAGGTAAGGCTCATGCACGACGACGAAGAGGCTCTTTCCGCCCTCGGCAACCTTGTGGCGCAGGATGAAGAGGGGCTGCATGTGCTTCCAATCCTGGTAGGGAATCTGTTCGTTCGTCTTGGGATCCCGCTCTCCGTAGAAGCCGGAGAGCCTCAGCGCGGGCATGTCGGTCAGCAGCGCTTGGTATCCCGGCTCGGAGACAAAATGGTGCATCGTGCCGACCGCGGGATTTCCTTTCGTGAAATTCGGATCGAAAACGTGCGGTAATTTCGGCACCCCCGTCCGGTCCTCGGGCACTCTTTCCCAAGGGTTGGTGCAATCGTACTTGAGGGTGAAGTAAGGCTGGGCAGCCGCTTCTTTCACATGGAACAAGAGGCCATACCCGGTGCCGACGGGATCGCGGTTCTGCGGCGGGTCAGCCCAGATTTCTCCATCGGTCATCAAGGGACGAACTCCAGGCACCTCCTTGAGCGGCAGGGAAAAGGTGGCCGTCTGGGGATGGTAGGAGGAGGTCCGCAGGGCATAGTCGTGGAGTTCGCCTCCCTCGGTTTCGAAGATGTCCACTACATAGGGGCGCTCCAACTCAACCGTGTTGCTGATCAGGGTGCGAATATGTTTTTTGGCCTCGAGCGGATAGGCGCGCTTGCCATCCACTTTCACGACGCTGAAGCCAGGCAGTGTCGGCACATAAAGCTGTGCATCGCCGTCGTTGAAGTAGCGGTACTGGTTCTGCCGGTTGATGACCACCGTGTTGTGAACCAGGCTCAGCTCGTCCAGTTTGCGGATGTTGCTCTTGTGGTAGGGGAAATCGTCCAGCAGGTAATGGTCGAAGGCGTACATCTGCAGCGACATGGCATCCTGCCGGGCGTGGTTCGCCCCGTTGTCGCCGAAGGCAAAATGCGTCTGTATCTGCATATCCCCCTCGCCGTCGCCGAGCACCGTGTGCTTAAAGCCGCCCATCATGACGTTCTCGCTACGCTCCCGCGGCTTGAACCAAGTGTCATTGAGGATGAAGGATTTGTAGTCGCAATCGTGCGTTACGATGTTGCCCGAGCCCGGCAACCGCAGTTCCTTCCAGAAATTATAAGCGCTCCAGTAGAAGTCCTCGTGGTCCTTCATGGGATGCACATTGTCAAAGCGGGTGCCGTCGGCTTCAAACACAAAGCCCTTCGGATCCGAGTAGCCGTCCATCATGTGCATCCCTTGCAAACGGCTGGTCTGGATTTCCCCGTATCCCGGTCCCTCCACATAGCCGCCGTCATAGAAGTAGGGGACCCGAGGGGTGTCCATCAGTGTTTGCACAATGAAGTGAAAAATCTCCGGGCGATTGAAGAGTTTTGCTATTCCGTACTTTCCCAGCCCGCCAAGGCCCTGGCCGAAATTTCCTGCATACATTTCCTTGTTCAGGAAGTTTTCCTTCGCATCGAAGAAATAAACATTCTTGTAGGCCTTATCCAAAATGCCCTGAATCGCGACCTTGGTCTTGTCGTCGCCCTTTCCGTTGCCCTTGGCTTCTCCAGCGACCATGTTATCCAGGATTTTCCAGAGAAAAGGAGGGGTTCCCGCGCGGGTGTCGCCGATTCTATCGAGGAAATACTCCAGCGCAAGGGCTTTGCGGTTGGTCCAGTTGACCATCCGGTTGCCCCTGTCGGTAACGGTCATGTAGTGGGGATAGGCATCCAGATACTTGTCAACCACCGGCAGGAACTTCGCGGCGTATTTCGGGTCTCCGGTCTGCTTGTAGAACACCGACAAAGCCACCAATTTAGGGAAGAGCCAGTCGCCCTTGGCCGTGTTGATAATGCCGTCGATGAAATAGTTGCGCCCCTTCGCCAAATCATCGGGCTGTCCGTAATAGGGCGGCCCGTTTTCGTCATGGTAATAGTGGATGAGGTATTTCTCCCCTTTTTCGTTGGTGAAGAATTCCTGCTTCATCGGGAAATCCTTGTTGGGGAAAACCGTGCCGCAAACTTGGCATACGATCTGATCGGGCTTCTTGGGATCCCACTCTCCCGGGAAGTGATTGCTCCCGCCGTCTACGTGCTTGTCGTAGGGCTTCCCCTTCCGGCACGCGGGGCAGTAGTTCAGGATGATGTGGGTAAATTGCGGCAGGGCGGAGAGCAATACCTCGTCCGGAATTGACATGATTTCGGGTCCCGGGGCCGTTGGAGGCTTTTGCTGCACCGGCTTTTCCGCGGCTAATCCCGTGGTCGCAAAGGCGACCATCAGCAGCAGAAGCAGACACTGGCAGGATTTGTCTGCAAAAGATTTATTTTCCAGAGGCGCCGATGTGGCCGGTATCTGGGGTGACGAAATACTGGATTTTTTCATAAGGCAGGGAGCGTGCGGGGAGCGAAAAATGATGCAGCCCGGACTCTTCGTTTCAGACCAGATAGGCTGGACAGGGGATTCCGGGGGACAAAATCTCTCTCAAACAACCCCTTTATGAGGCACTCGGAATGCAAGATCAATGCGGACGAAGTTCATATTGATGAACTCGAGGCGGGCCTTCCTAAAATGCCGCGCACGTATTCAACCTCTTCCCTGGCCTGTTTGAGCGAAGCGGCGAGATCGAACCGCTCGGCGGCGCAGATGCCCGAGGGAACAAATTCCAAGGTCGCGTCCATCGGTTTGCCGAGTTCCCCGAGTATTTCGGGCCACGGAAAGATCCCCGCGCGCAGGCTGACGAAGGAACGGTCCGGCATGCGGTTCTGAAAATGAATATGGCGGATGTGGGGCTTCTCGATGCGGACCTGTTCCAGGATGCGTTCGCGCGGCTGGAAAAATGTGGGCTGGAAGAGCAACCCGAGGTTTGGCAGGGCGAGTTCCTCGACGAGGCGCACCAGCAGGGCCGGATCCTCTGCCAGCGAGTCGTCGTGGGTTTCCAGGAGTATCTGCGTTTGCGGCAGGCGGCCCGCCAGACCTTGCAAACGCCCCTGAAAAACAGCCACCGCGCCGGCATCTGCGGCATCCATCCCCGGGCCGGGAAAGAGCCGCAGTTTTTGGAAGCCGTAGAAAGCAATGCGCCGGACGATCTGATCAAGCTTTTCAAGCAGTTCGGAATCAGAGCTAACGGAGGGATTGAGGTTCAGGTAGGAACTGAGAATGACCGGAGCAAGGCCGTGGCAGACAAGAGATTCCCGGATATCCTGCGATACCGTTTCGGAGGTGAGATGCGGCTCGAAGATTTCAAGCCCGCGGAACCCCGCCTCCGCGATCTGCGGCAGCAACTCGACGAGCGGACGGGAGACGCGTTGCGGCGTCCAGCGGGCGGGTTCGAGAGCGATGGTATGAAGAAGAATATTCATGAGACGCCGCGCCTTTCCGACATGCAAAATTACATTTCCTTAACAATTCCCCGGCGTTTTCAACATCATTCCTTAATAATAGCGGCGTCTATTGCATCCGCCAATCGAGATTTTTTGATGAATCTGGCAACTCCGCAAACAATCCGGGGTTGAATAAGTGGCATTTGAAGCTCACTGTCTGCTGTTAAGTTCATAAATCGCCCCATGAAATCCCTTCTACTCACCGGCGTCGGTCTTCTTGCATTCACCTTCGGGTCGAGCGCTTGGGGAGGGGTGAAGCCCCCGGAGCCGCCCCCTTTGGAGAAGCCAAAGCCGCCGCCCGCGCAGATCGCCTCCTCGGAGGGGATGCCCCCGCTGCCCTACCCGGCCGTGTTCCAAAAGCGCCAGGAGAAGAAAAATCCGCCCCAGCCGCCGGTGCTGCTGACCAAGATCGCCACCGAGGACGCGGAGGACTGGGCGCGCACGCCCAACGACCTCAAGGGGCTGCTGCAATGGATGAGCCAGGAGATGAAGGTCAACTTCAGCTCCAACATCAAGCACTTCAACGAAATCTCCCCTGACGCCCAGCGCAACCCGATCCTCTACCGCTCCGGCTACAAGCCCTTCAAGCTGACCCGCGAGGAAGTGCGCACCCTGCGGGAATACCTTCTCAATGGCGGCACTCTCATTTTCAACTCGCTGGTGGGGAATCCGGATTTCTACCGCTCGGCGCGCGAGGCGGCGCGGGAAATCCTGCCGGAGAACACGCTCTACCGGGTGCGGATGGATCACCCGGTGTTCCATTCCTTTTACGAGATCGACAAGGTCACCTTCCGCCCCCGCATGGTGCGCGACGGTGTGGCGCCAGACCCGTATCCGTGGATGGACGGCGTGGACCTCGACAACCGGACGGCGATTTTCATTTCGCGCTGGGATATCGCCCTGGGATGGGAAGCCAACCAATACGAAAGCTGGGGCTACGTGGACGCCGACGCGCGCAAGATCGGCGCCAACCTGGTGAGCTACATCACCGCCATGCGCGACGCAGGCCGGAGCGTGGGCAAGAGCGTGGAACTCGTCAACGCCGACAAGAAAACAGCGGGCAAATTCCGCGTCGGCCAGATCATCCACGACGGCCCTTGGAAGACACGCGCCGCCGCATTCCCGATGCTGCTCAACCAGTTTCACACGGCCACCGGCACCCCGGTTTCCTTTGAGTTGCGCGATGTGAGCCTCACGGACGCCTCCGTCTTTGAAATGCCTTTCCTTTACATGACCGGCACGACGGATTTCACGTTGACCGAACAGGAGATCGCCGCGCTGCGCCGCTTCCTCAACAACGGCGGCGTGCTGCTGGTGGAAGCGGGCGAGGGGCGGCAGACCTTTGACGCGGCGTTCCGCCAGCAGATTGCCAAAGTCCTGCCCGGAAAAACGCTCGCAGCCCTTCCCTCGGGCCACGAGATTTTCACCAAGCCGCTCAACGCCGCGACCGTCAAGGCGCGTCCCGCCCTGGCTGTGCGCCGGAGCAACCAGATCGAGCTGGCGCCCGAGATGTTCGGCATCGAGCTCAATGGCACGCTCTCGGTCATCTACACCCCCAACGACTTGAGCGCCGGCTGGGAGCGCGCCCTGGCCCCCTATGCGCTCGGCTACGAGTCCAAGGATGCCACCGCGCTCGGCGTGAACGTCCTCTATTACGCCGTGACCCACTGATGAAGAAAGACGCGGAGAATGCCTTCTCGTTCCCAAACTCCATTTGGGACTGCACTTGTCTGTTCAACTCCATTGCCCTCCTTGCGCTCTTGCTGTTCGCACTCCCGGCACATGCCGTCTCCCCGCATCCGGATCTCTGGCCTCTAACGCTCAAAGCCTCGCAGTCAGCGGAACCGGCAAAACAACGCGCTACGCTGGAAGCCGCCGCGGTCCCGGACGAACTCAAACCCGCCGTGCGATTCCAGCAGACATTCCTCAAAATCCTGGCGAGCAGCGTATCCAAAGCGCAGCCGCTTGAGCCGGATTGGGTGAAGGAACTGCAAGCGTTCATCGCCGCGGACCGCGAAGGCGATCCCGTGGTCCACGGCGTGGCCGAAGTCGCCCGCGCCTGGATTGCCCGGGTGCAGATGCAAACGATCGACACCGAGCTGCGCCAATACTACCGCAAACAGGTTCACTTCCCCGCCACCTTTTCCGAAATCGAACCCGGCCTGCCCGATGCGCTCCGGCGCGATCCGTGGGGCCAGCCGTGGGTCTATGCACCGCACGCCCCGCAGGGGTTGGGGAAGCTCTCCGCCCAGCGCTACCGGCTCGGGCCCGCGCGCCATCCGGATTTGGGGCCGCTGGGCGAAGCCACCGGCGACCGCAATTCCCCGCCCCCGTCCTGGCAACTCACTGCGCTGAATCTGGGCGGCAAACGCGTCCTGAAAATCCGCACTCCCACCGGCACCGCCACGCTTGAACCGGGGGGCAAGACAGGCGCTTTCACGCTCCTTTTCACCGGCGACAATTGGGCCTTGATGGCCGGGCCGGATCAACTCTTTGCCGTTACGTTCTGATGCCTGGCATCGCCGATTTCCTCACTCCTGAAGCCATGCGCAAGCTCGAGTCACTCGTGCTGCGTTCGCGCTACATCGTGGAGGGCTTCCGGGCTGGCTCCCACGCCAGCCCGCTCAAGGGGGCGAGCGTGGAGTTCGCCGACCATCGGCAATACGTCAAGGGCGATAACCTGCGCAACCTCGACTGGAAAGTCTTCGGACGTACCGAGCGCTACTACATCAAGCAATTTGAGGAGGAGACCAACCTGCGCGTCCACGTCATCATCGACGGCTCGGGCTCCATGGGATTCCGCTCCGGCGGCAGGCTTTCCAAATACGAATACGCCTGCCGCATCGCCGCCTCCTTTGGCTACATCGTCAGCAAGCAGCAGGACTCGCTCGGGCTCACCATCTTCGACAGCGAACTGCGCGAGGAAATCCCCGCGCGCGGCGGCATGCGCCACTTCCGCCTCGTGCTCGAACGCCTCGCCGGGCACAAACCCGGGGGGAACACCGACACCGGGCGCGCCCTCCACGCCCTGGCCGAAAGCTCCTTCCGCCGCGGGATGATCGTGCTGATGTCCGATCTGTTTGACGACCCCGAGGCGGTCTTCCGGGCCGTCGCGCATTTCCGCAAAAAGATGCACGACGTCATCCTGCTGCAAATCCTCGACCCTGCGGAGCTGGAGCTTTCCTTTGAGCGCGTCGCCGAGTTTGTGGATATGGAAACCGGCGAGAAGCTCGAACTCGATCCAGCCCTCGCCCGGCTCGCCTACAAGCAGGAGCTGCAAAAGGCCATCGACGCGTGCCGTGAGAAATGCGCCGTCATGCATGTGGACTACCGGCTGGTCTCCACCGCCGAGAGCTTCGAGGACTTCATCCACCAATACCTCGCCGACCGCAGGAGGATGTCGCTATGAGGCTGGCCGACATCAGGAATTTTCATCAGGAACTCAGGAACTCAGGAAAGAGGGCTCAAGGCTCCCTTCCCGCCTGCTTCTCTTCGCGCCTCCGTGCCTCCATGCCTTCGCGTGAACCCCCCCCCCTCCCCCTCGTTCCCGCGTCTTCGCGTCTCTTTTCTTGTTCCCAAACTCTATTTGGGAACCAGAGTGCCTTGGCAATTCCATTGCGGAATAGGGCCTTGTTTGCGCTCCGGGCGCTCCGTGTGGTGGCAAAACATCAGGAGGGCAATGGAGTTTCCCAGACAAGTGCGTTCCCAAATGGAGTTTGGGAACGAGAAAAAGGGTGCGCGGGGCTTCACCCACAACCGGGTGCACACTCCAAGCCCGGGACAAGGCCAGCCATTCTCAAATACTCCACGCTTTTTTCCCCTTCCTGCCTGCGCCAAATTTTCACACGAAGGCATGGAGGCACGAAGGCACAAAGGGCCGCGTCTCCACGTCTCTCCCCCTAGCCCATGTCTTTCCTCGCTCCATGGATTCTCTACGGCCTCGGCGCTCTTTCGCTGCCGGTCCTGATCCATTTGTGGCAGCGCCGCCGCGTGATGCAGGTGCCTTTCAGCACGCTCCGGTTTTTGAAATCCGTCGCGGCGCGCACGAGCCGGAGTTCGAAGATCGAGAACCTGTTGCTGCTTCTGCTGCGCTGCCTGCTGTTCACGCTGGTCATCCTCGCTGCGGCGCGCCCGGTGATGCTTGCCAAGACGGCGCAGATTTTCGGCGGGGACATCCCGCGCACGGTGGTCATCGTGATCGACAACTCCCTGAGCATGGGCTACCGCGCCGGGGGGCAAACCCGGCTCGATGCCGCCAAAGCCTGCGCCCTCGCCGTTTTTGACGATCTCAAGCAGGGGGACCGCGTGGCCGTCATCGCCGCCGGGGACCGCGCGGAAATGCTCGTCACCGAGCCAACCATCGACCGCGCCGTGGCTCGCAAAGCCGTGGAGAGCGTGAAGCTGACACAAACCCGCAGCGACTTCGCCGTTTCCCTGCGCGAAGCCGGAAAAATCACCGCTCACGCCGAGCGGGGCATCCGCCAGATTTTTTTCTTCACCGACAACCAGGAAGCGGGCTGGAAATCGACTCTCGCCAACCCCGCCACCCTCTTTGACACTGCATGGAAACAGGCCGGGACGCAGTTGGTCGTCGTCCGCCCGGACGAGCGCGCCGCCCTCAACGCCTGCGTCAAGCAAGTTCGCCTCCAGACCCCTTTTCTCGCTCCCGGCTCTAGCGTGCGCGGCGTCGCCACCGTGGAAAACTTCTCCACCACGCCGTTGCATGACCTCCTGAAAATTTCCCTCGGCGAAGAGCGGGTGGCGCAGAAGTCCGCCGAGGTTCCGCCAGGCGCGGCGGTCGAGATTCCCTTTGAATTTGTGGCGCCCTTCGTGAGCGGTCGCTGGGCGCGCGGCACGGCCAGCCTCTCCGGGGACAACCTGCCCGAAGACGACACTTTTTATTTCACCCTGCCGGTCTATCAACCACCGCGCGCCCTCATTGCCGAAGGGACCGCCCTCGGCCCCGAGCGGCTCCGCCCCGGCTTCTTTCTGCGCAAGGCGCTGGCGGCGGGAACAGAAAACGCCATCCAAGTGCGCGCCATCACCGCCCAGCAACTCGACGAGACCGCCATCGAAACCGAGACCGCCGTCTTTCTGCTCGACCCCGGCCGCTTGAGCGACCGGAGCGTCTCCCGTCTCGAACGCTTCCTGGACGGCGGCGGCACCGTCATTCTCTTTCCCGGCGATCAAACGCGCTTGAGCGACTACGCGAATGCCGCTTTCCTGCCCGGCAAACCCACCGCCTCGCGCAACCTCGCTGCGGGCCGCCAACCGGTGCGCATCGCCGAACCCGCCCACCCGCTCTTTGCCGATGCCTGGGACACCGGAACTCCCTTCCCAGCCCTGCCCCAGCAGCGCCTCCTGGACTGGAAACTCAACGGCAACGCGCAAACGCTCCTCACCCTCGGCAGCGCCAGCGGCGTCGCGGGCGGCCTCCCGTTCCTGATCTATGGCGAACGCGGCGCAGGACGCGTGATGATCATCAACGCTTCCGCCGACCGCACTTGGGGGGATTTTCCGCTCTCCCCGGCCTTCGTGCCGTTGGTGCAGCAAATCGCGCGTTTTTCGGCCACGCAAGGCGGCAAGCCGTTGCGCCTCTCCGTGGGCGATCCCGCACCTCTCCCCTCCACCCTTCCCCGGGACAAAGCGATCAACGTCACCCAGCCGGACGGCTCCAGCAAAACCCTCTCCCCGCGAAGCGGCACCGGCGCGAACACGATGCTCTTGGAGCGCACGGAGCTTGCCGGTTTTTACGAAGCCGCCGTGGGGCAGGAAAAGGTGGCGTTTGCCGTCAACGTGGACCGCAGCGAATCGAATCTGCGTCCCCTCGACCCTGCCGCGCTCGACAAGCTCACCCCCAACACCCAGCTCACCGGCACGGACCCTCTCCGGCAATGGATGGCCCGCAGCAAGGGGCTCCTCCCACTCTGGCCGCTCCTGCTTCTGCTCGCCCTGCTCGTCTTTGCTCTGGAGGGGCTCCTCTCCAACCTCCTGGCCCGCCGCCGTGCCCAAGGCGATGACCAGCAAATCCTCACGGGCCGCTTGAACCGCCGCCGGATGGGCATTCCGTTTTACGGGGAACCCGCCGCCGCTGAACGGGAGGGGACGCCATGAGCGATCTCGTCTTTCATCCCGTTCTAAGTCGCTTCTGGCTCGCCCTGGCGGCGTTGGCTGTCTTGGGAGTGTTCCTCTGGAGTTTGCGCCACGGCCTGCGCTCTCGGCCCCGCATGCTCATTCTGGGGACGTTCCGGTTCATCGCCCTCGCCGCACTGGTCGCCATGCTCGCACAACCGCAGCAGCGCCGGGAGGAAATCACCATCCTGCGCCCGCAACTGGCCGTGCTGGTGGACAACACCCAGAGCATGGCCGAGCGGGTGGACCCGGGGCAGCCTACACGTTCCGCCCGCCTCGCGGAATGGCTACGCTCCCCGGCCCTGGCGACGGCCCGCAAGGACTTTGACGTGCGCCTCTTCGCCTTCGACAAACTGCCCGCAGAAACACCCTCCCTCGATGGTTTGAAATTCGACGGCAGCCAGTCCAACATCGCCGGATCGGTCGCCCGCCTTCAGGAACACTTCCGGGGTCAGCCGCTCGCCGCCATCCTGCTCCTGAGCGACGGCCTGGACCGCGCCGATGACAGCCGCCCCGAAGCCGCCCCCTCGCCTCCACCGCCCCCGTCGCAGGCCGGAGCCGAAGCCGCCGCCAGCGCCCCGGTATTCACTTTTGAACTCGAAAAACCGTTCAAGCCGAAAATACAGTCCAAGCGCATCTCGCTGGCCAATCTGGACTACCCGCCGCGCATCGTGACCGGGTGGGATACCGAAGTGCGTGCGTCCATTGCCGCCCGTGGCATGAACGGCCAGACCCTCAGCGTCGAGCTCTGGCGCGAGGGGCAAAAAGCGTTTGAGAGCGCCGTGGCCTTCAACGAAGACGAACAGACGCGGCAGGTCGCCTTCCCCATCTCCCAAGCGGCCACCGGCGCGGTGCATTACGAGCTGCGCATCAACGACCCGGCGGCGGACAAGGACGCGCGCGCGAATCCCTTCGTCATCGAGGCAATGGAACCGGGCAACCGCATCCTCTACCTCCAGAACGCGCTCGGGTTCGACTTCAAATTCCTGCGCAAGGCCATCGTCACCGACCGCAATCTGCAACTCAACGCGTTTGTCCGCTGGGCAGACGGACGGCTTGTCAACATCGCCGACGCCGGGACCAAGGCGCCCGCGCTCGATCTCTCCGCCAAGGCGCTCGCGAGCACCGCCGTCGTCATCCTGGGCGATCTGGCGCCGGACGCCCTCTCGCCCGACAATTGCGGGGCGCTGCGGGATTTCGTGGACCACGGCGGAGGGCTCGTCCTGCTCGGCGGCCCGCATTTGCTGGCCACCGCCGCGCTGGCCAACACGCCGCTCGGGGCGTTGCTGCCCATCAAAATCCCGGCGGAATACCGCGAGGGAAATTTCCCGATGAAGATCACCTCGACCGGCCTGCATCACCCGGTCTTCGGCTCGCTTTTCACCACCATAGAGGATTTTCCGCCGCTGCTCACCTTTAACTTCGCCGGTTCGCTCGCCCCCAACGCGGAAGTGCTCGTGGAGACGAACGCGAACGGCAAGGTCTCCCCCGCCATCGTCACCATGCGCTACGGCCAGGGGCGCGTGATCGTCATCCTGAGCGACACCATCTGGCGCTGGCGGCTCGCCGCCAAGGGATGGTCCGCGGCCCGCTCCCCGTACGACACCTTCTGGGCGCAGCTCATGGACTGGCTCATCCCCAAGGAGCAGCAAAAGCAGGAGAGCAACCGGCTCGAACTCTTCTCCGAACGCACCAGCTACCTCACCGGCGAACAACCCGAAATCCGCGCCATCCTGCGGACGCTCACGCCAGGCGCCCCCCAACCCGCCACCCTGCCGCTCCAAATCCGCACGCCGGATGACAAGGTCTTTGAATACACCCTGCGCCCGGCCTCCCTGACCGGTCGCGACGGCAAGAAAGTTGCCGGCTACCGCGTGACCGTGGAGCCCAACGTCCCGGGCGTCTTCCGCGCCAAGGCCACCGCCAGCGTCAACGGCGCAACCGTCGAGGGCGAAACCCGCTTTGTCGTCACCCAGCCCGCCGCCGAGCTTTCCGGCAAGCCGATCGACCGCGCCGCGCTCAAGCGCATTGCCCAAGCCAGCGGAGGGGCGTATTATCCCATGGACCAGTGGAACAACTGGCGCCGAGACCTTCACATCACCGAACAACACACCTCGCGCATCGAACTCCTGGACCTATGGAACCATCCGCTTCTGCTGGGGTTGATTCTCTTGATGCTCGCCGCCGACTGGGCCGCGCGCAAATTCTGGAACCTGCCATGAAGATGACCATGAAGAACGCAGATGACATCTCACGCAAAGCCGCCAAGGCGCAAAGCGGAAAAGGCGATGGTGGATCGCGGCCGCCGGCCACGATTTCCTCTCGTTCCCAAACGCACCCGACGGAAGGAGGGGGGAACGCCCTTGTCCTCGCAACTCCATTGCCACCTTCCCCCCGTCTCCACGTTACCCCTGCACCGCGTCTTGCCTTCCTAGCCCTGCTCCTGGCGCTCCCCCTCGCCGGCTTCGCGCAGCAAAAACCCGTCAACCTCGTTCCCAACGGCGATTTCAGCGCCGCCGTTCCGCTGGAGAGCTGGCGGATCGACTTCCCCTACGAGGGGCCTTACGTCAAGAACAAGGGCTACCTCTCCCTCACCACCGAAAGCGGCCGCAAATGCGTGCAGATCCTTTTGCCACCGGGCGTCGCAGGCAACGAGGGCGGCAAGATCGAAAGTGCGTTTTTCAAGGCGGAGCCGGGGGCTACCTACCGCGTGGAAATCGATTGCATGACATGGGATTTCAGCGCGAAGACCTTCGTCGAGGCGTGGGTGACGGACCCGAAGCCGATCCCGCAGCCGGACAAGTTCCGCGTCCCGGCGGCGGCCGACCATCCCCCGCTCCTCATGATTTACCGGGCGCAAATCCCCGACGCCAAGGGCGGCTCCAAGACCTGGCAGACCGTCTCGCGCGAGTTCACGCTGCCCAAATCCCGACCCGTCGGAGGCAAGGACACCGCACCCGAATACCTCTCGCTGAAGGCCTACACCTACGCCGGAACCCCCAACGGCGGAAAATCGTTTTTCTCCAACTTCCGCCTCTATAAAATCAAGTCCGCAGAATAACTCCGCCCCGGAATGAATCAGGAACACAGGAACTCAGGAAAAGACTCAAGGAACAGGCCGATTCCGTTGAATGCGGCAGAGACACGGCACCGCCTCTCCTTCTGGTTCCAAAACTCCATTTGGGAACCCAAAAGTCTTGGCAACTCTATGAGAAATCATCCGCTGCCTCTCACGGTTCCTCCATCGGCAAATCACCATTAGCAATCAGCAATACCCATGTCGCTTTCTCCCCAACTCGTCCACGAACGCCTGCGCGAAGCGGCCCGGCGCTTCCGCTGGTCGCGTTGCGTCCGCCATCTCCTTTCGGGGACGGCGGTGGCGCTGGCGTTGTTGACCGTCCTCCTTTTGGCGGACACGCAGTTCCACTTCGGCTCGGCCACCCGCTGGCTTGCCTTTGTGCTCGTCGTGGCCCCGCTGCTTGGCGGCCTGGGTCTGAGCGTGCGCGCGGCGCTCCCGCGCATCTCCGAGTCGAGCATTGCGCGCCGGATTGAAACCGCCGCCGCCGGTTCCAAAAACACGCTCATCAGCGCCGTGCAGTTCGACCGCGAGCTGGCTGCGAACTCCGGCTTCCGCAAGGCGCTCTTTGAGGAAATGCACGATCCCTTCCCGCAGGTGGACTGGTCGCGCGTGTTCGATCTCAAGCTCTTCAAGCGGCTCGGCATCGGCCTCGGCGCGGCGCTGCTCGTCCTGGGGATTTTCGCCGCAGCCCGCCCGCTCTACTTCGCCAACTCCGCCGCGCGCATCCTGCTTCCGGGCAAGACCATTGCCCCGCTCACCCGGACGCAAATCGCCTCGCTCACACCGGGTGATACCCGCGTCATCCACGGACGCGATCTCAAAGTCACCGTCCGCCTGGAGGGCGAAATCCCCCGGGGCGTCTGGATCGCCTCGCGCGAGCCGGAAGGCAACTGGCAAAAGACGCTCATGGATCACGAGGTCGGCTCCGCAGTATTCACTTGCGAATGGAAGGAAGTGCGCCAGCCGTTTGCCTACCGCATCGAAGCGGGCGACGCCGTGACTTCCACCTACCAGGTGAGCGTGCGTCCGCGCACCGCCATCGCCGCCCGCAGCGCGGAGCTTGAACCGCCCGCCTACACACGGCTCGGCAAGGAAACCCGGCGCGAGTTCGCAGCCTTGCAGGGGCTGTTGCCCGGCACGCGCGTCTCCCTCGCGCTGGAGTTCAACAACCCGGTCACGGACCTCCGTTGCAACTCCGGCATGACCGTCCAAAAAGAAAATGCCACGCGCTGGAACGTGCGCGGCGCCGTCAAGGAAAACATCACCCTGCGCTTGGATTACCGGGACGCCGACGGCATCGACGACAACGACACCCTGCAGATTTCCACCACTCCCGACGAGCCGCCGCGCATCAACGTCACCGCGCCCGCAGAAGGCAAGGAGCTCTTCGCCACGAAAGACGATTTGCTCTCCATCACTTTCAACGCCACGGACAACTTCGGTCTGGAATCCGTCGCGCTTTACCGCACCACGGACGAATCCCAGGAAGCCGAGCGCATCGGCGTTTGGAAAGACGCGGCGGGCAGGAAGACGTTCGCCGCCACGGTAAAAATCCCGCTGGCAAAATATGCGAAGGATGACCGGGTAACACTCGCTTTGGTCGCGAAGGATCAGAATGACGTGACCGGCCCCGGCGTGACGTGGTCGCGCCCCATTGTCGTCACCTTGCACTCCCAGGAGCAGGTGAAGGACCAGCAGGACAACGCCGAAAAGAAAGCCGGGAGCGACTTTGAAACGCTCATCAAGCTGCAAGCCACGAACCTCGAAAAGACCCAGCAAGCCCTTACCGCCGCGCGTGATATCTCCCTCGCCCCGAAGGGTCCCTCAGTAAAGGACGAACTCAAGCCGCAGGTGCAGCCGTTGCTGGACCGGCAGTCGCAGATCGCCGACACCGCGCGCGTGCTGGCCGCTTCCTCCGAGATCATCGCCCCTGAAGCCCGCGCCAATCTGCAAGCGCTGGGTGCCAAAGAAATGCCCGCCGCCATCCTCGCCCTGCGCAACGCCGTCCCTCCCGATGCCTCCCGTCAAATAAGCGCGCTCTCCCAGGCCGTGCCGCTTGAAGCCGCCATCCTGGCCCGCCTTCAAGGGGCGCTGAAAGCCGCTGAAAAAGACGCGGCCAAAGGCAAGGTCCAGGACATCATCTCCGGCGTGGAGGAACTCCTGCGCTCCCAGCGCGAACTCTACCGCGACACCAACCGCGCCACCCCGCCTGACGCGAAGCCGCTCGCCGACCGCCAGGACGCGCTGGCGGAAAAGGCCGTCCGGGTCCGCAAAAGCCTGGAAAAAGCCGCCCAGGACGCGGCTATCGGGGATCAGGATTTCCGCGACCGCCTCGCCAAAGCCGCAACGATGTTCAACGAAATGGCCATCTACGAGCAGATGCTCGCGGCCTCGGAACAGTTGCAAAGCCGCGCATTCCCTGCCGCCGCCGACATCGAGAAAGCGGTCATCACCAATCTGGCGAAGCTCGCGGAGTTGCTCAACCAATGGCAACTCGCCGCGGCCCAAAAGGAGGCTGAAACCATGAAGAAGGAGGCCAGGGAAATGGCCGAGAAACTCGACAAGCTCGCTCAAATCCAGCGCGAGGTGGTGGAAAAGAGCAAGGAGATCGCCCGCAAAGCCGACATGCGCCCCGAAGACATCGCCACGGCCAAGGAAATGAAAAAGGGCAAGGACCTCATGGCGGAAGTGGTCGAACAAATGCTTACCGACGCGCATGTCTTCCCGGACTTGAAACCCTCCAATGAATTGCGCGGCGAGCTGACGCAGATTTACGAGGATGTGATCCAGGCGGACAAAGCCGATGCCGCCGCAGGCAACCTCAAGGCGAACGAGGTGGCTGTCCAAAAGGAAGATGGTTTACTCAAGGCCATCGAGGAAGCCAAGAAAGTCGCGGAAGACCTGGAAATGTGGCTGCCCAACAAGAACGACACCACCGCATGGAAGCTGGAAAATTTCGACAAAACAGAAATGCCGGACATCCCGAACCTGCCGCTTCCGGATGCCTTCGAGGACCTCGTGGGCGACCTGCTGCAAGAGCAGAAGGGACTCGCCGAGCAGGCGCAGGACGCCGCGTCCAACCAGGCGCTCGCTCAGGCGCAACAAGGCTGGGAGGTCGCCGACGGACCGATGCCCGGTTTCTCCGCGCAGGGAAAATCCGGCAACACCCCGCCAAACCACAACGAGCAAACGGGCCGCTCCAGCGGCGGCCGCGAAGGGATGAGCAGCGGCGAGATGGTCGGCGAGGTCGCCAGCAACCTCAAGGGCGACACCCCGGATGTCCGCCGCACCAACGATCCGATGCAGCAGGGCCAGATCAAGGACGACGGCGGCATCCAGGAAGCGCGCGCCACCGGCGGCGGCAAGGCCGGGGGATTCAGCGATCGCAACGGCATGGACGGCAACGCGCCTTTGCGCCCCAGCAACGCCCCTCGCATGGCCACCAACGACGCCCTAGCTGTCCAGCAAGCTCTGCTGGCGGAAAAAACCGCCAAAACCTACGGGCAAGCCAGCCTGCTCTATCTCAAATCCAAGGGGCTTCCTGAAGTGGCGCGCTTGATGGATCAATCCCAAGCCGCGCTCAAGGAAGGCCGCCTGGACGACTTCCGCGGGCTGCACCAGAAAATCGTCGCCCAGCTCAACGAAGTCAAAGGCGGCATCCTCCCGGGCAACGTCGTGAGCATGGCGACCGGCGACACGGCCCGCTCACAGGATAAACAACTTTTCGGCGGCGACGAAGGCCAGGCGCCGCCCGCCTATAAAAAAGCCGTCGCGGATTACTACCGCGCGCTCCAGGAATAAACATGACGCCTCTCTTCAAGACAAAACACGCAGACGCGGAGCTGGGAAGACGCGGGAAATGCACCTCCCCGCGTCTCCTTGTCACCGCGTCTCCATGTCTGGCTTTCTTGATCCTGCTCCTTTTCCTGCCCGCTCTCACCGCCCTCTCCGCGCCCAAAATTTCCAAGACTTCCAAGACCTCCAATACCCTCAAAACGCCGAAGCTTCCCACCGCTGAATGGGCGATCTCCGATGCGCCCTTCCGCGTCGCAGTCCGGTTGACCTCCGCTCCGTCCTCGCCCGAGGCGGGCATCGAAATCAACCTCCCGGAATGCGGCCTGACGCGGACGGACTTGGGCGATCTGCTTTTAACCGACCGCACCGGCACGCCGCTGCCGCTGGCAAAAATCAGCAACCGCCCCGGCGGACGCGCCATTGTTCTGGCGCAAAAACTCGAACCCTCAACGCAGTATTTCCTCTACTTCGGCGGTGACAAGCTGCGTGCCTGCCCGGAGTGGACCCCCAAAGTGAGCCTGCTCATGGAGACCAAACCCGCTCCCTCCAGCCTGAAATTCGACTCACTCCAAGACGTGAAATTCGCCTGGGCGCAATCCCATGAAGCGCCCGGCGCAGCCTTCGTCCCCCGCATTTACCACGGCGGAAACCCTTTCGGCCCCAACGTCCGCTTTCTCACCCATTACAGCGGTTACCTGCGCATCCCCCAGGCAAAGGAGATTACATTCTACACGCTTTCCTCGGATTGCTCCTTTGTGGAGGTCAACGACCAGGGGCAGTTCGGCTGGCCCGGCCAGCACTCCCCGCGAGCCAATCAGCAAAAGGTTCCCCAAAGAGCAATCCAGTGCCTGGAAGGGTTGCTGAAGATCGATTATTATGCCGCAAAGGGCGATGTGCCGTCGGATGGATTCCTGGAAGCTGCCATGGTCCTGGGCTGGAAGACCGAGAGCGGCTATGCGCCCATCCCCCCCGACGCCTGGTTGCATGCCGGAAGCACCCTGGTCGGCCCCATTCAAAGCGCCGACGGCCAGTGGCTCCCCACGGCAAAAGCGACGGTCGAATCCTTCATCGGTTACGTGAACGAATGGCTCTACGAAACCCGCTTCGAACTGCGCCCGGCGGAGGCGGAGGCAGGCTGGACAGCCACCTGGGAATTTGAAGACGGGGCCACAGTGGAGGGGAACTCCGGCAAGCGCGTGCTCACCGGCAGGGAATCCCAACTCGTCAAATGCAAGCTCACCCGCGACGGCGTGACGCTCAACGAAATATTCCGGATCGACGTCCCCGACCAACTCCAGCGCGCTTCCGTCAATAACCCCGGCGAGGTCCAGCGCTACATCGCCATGATCCTTGCCGAGGCCAACAACAAACTCAAACCCGAAGCCGTCCGCTCCCGCCTCGCCATCCTCTGCGAATGCGGCACGGATCAGGATATCGCAAAGTTTGCCGAAAAATGGCCGGAGCGAAACCAAAGCGACAGCCTCTGGGTGCCCTCGCGGCTGGCAGTCAACCACGTGCATGCCCAATTCGATCCCGCCTATGCACGGCAGGAATTCCGCGCGATTGTCCAAGCCCTCCCGCCCAACTTGTTGCAGATTTTCGCCCAAGAGATCGTCTCAACCGAAATGGATATGCTCGTTTTTTGCCTGCGAGATCCGGAAGCCTTCGGGCGCCTCACTCAAATCTCCTTCCTCAACTCCCCGAGCTCCCTGGCCCGCACCGCCAAAATCCGCATCGGAGATTTGCATCGGCTCCTGGGCCATTACAAGGAAGCCGCCGCACAGTATCAGAGCCTCGTGACAAAGGACGACAGCGTGGGCCAGCCTGTGAAAGACGGCGCTGCATCCATTGACATCCGCGATTTGCTCGAAAAGGGCTTCGCCAAAAACGCCCAGCATAAACTGAACGAGTGGGAACTGCGCCGCCCCATGGCGAAATTCGACAGCGATTTTCTCCTCCTCCACGCCCGCACGCTCCTCCTCCTGGGCCGCTGGAGTGAAGCCCTCTGCGAACTCGAATCCTTCCAAAGCGTCCAGCCCGACAGCCCGTTCCAAACCGACGCGCAGTATTACCTCGCCCGCATCCTTTACGAGAAAGGAAACAAAAGCGAAGCGCACAAAATATGGACCGCCTTCGTCAAGGACTACCCCAACCACCCTCTCGCCCCGGAAGCAAAAGCGTGGGCCGCCAAACCATGAACCTTAAATATTCTCACGCAAAGACGCAAAGGCGCAAAGCATGGGATTTCCGATCCTTTGCGGCTTGCAATCTTTGCGTGATCTTCCTGCTTTTCCTTTTCACCGCATCGCCGCTCTTCGCCCAAGCCGGGCGCATCTACACGAAGACAAATCCAGAGGCCGCCGGCGCCATCAGCGGGCGCGTTTCCCTGGAACTGACCCATGCCGTGGCTGTCGAACACGATCGCGTGCGCGTTTTCCTGGCCACGCTCAATGATGGCGGCCGTTCCTTCCGTTTCGAGCGCCTGCCCGTTGGCAAGTATGATTTGGTGCTCTTTGCAAAATCCGGCGCCGTCTATGAGGGGCTCGCGCTTGGCACCCCGCCCTCCCTGCCGGAAACCTCCCGCAAGAACTTGGAAAAACGCATCGACGTCGCCGACAGTTTCTTCAACCGCACGTGCATCCACCGCACAGGCATCAGCGCCGACGGGGAAAACCTCCTCGCCTTTGTCGAACGCTACCGCGCCAACGACGTGCTCAAGCAATCCGGCGAGGCCCTCGGCCAGATGGTCCGCCGTTTTGAGGTCATCGAACTCGCCCGCGCCGAGGATGATTGGCAGATGAGCGCCAGCCGCCACCTCTACCGCGAGGGCGAGCCCATCCCAGCCTCCCCGCAATTCCGCAAGCCGATCCACATCCCGGCCCTCGGCGAACTGCGCATCATTACCACCCCGAAAGACCTCGGTGAAATCCCCCTTCCAAAACCCGCCAATTAGCAACTCCTCCCTTATGCCTCAAATCCGAATCCACGCCGGTTTTCTCAGCGGCACCACCTACCCGCTCCTTGAGAAAAAAATGATCATCGGCCGCGCGCCTGAATGCGAACTGCGCGTCGCCATCGACGGCCCCGCCTCGCGTTATCACGCCGAGATATACCCCGCCGAGGACGCATGGCGCATCAAGGACCTCGGCAGCCTCAACGGCACGCTGGTCAACAAAAAACTCATCCAGGACGCCGTGCTGAACCCGGGAGACCGGATCATGGTGGGAGATTCCATTTTCGGGTTTGAAACCGAAGCCGGAACCGTGGCGGAAGCCGCTTCAGAGACCGGGGAGAAAGCCCGGCAAACCCCCGGACGGCGGGAGGAAATAACGCCCGAGCACGAGGCCATCCGCGATTTGATCGACCAGATGAGCGTCAAAACCCGGCTCATCGAGGCGGAGATTTCCAAGGCGATCATCGGCCAGAAAGAGATCATCCGCGAACTGCTCACCGCCATTGTCTCCAACGGCCACGTCCTCATGATCGGCCTGCCAGGGCTGGCCAAGACCATGATGATCCGCACGGTGGCCGAAGTGCTTGACCTCAACTTCCGGCGCATCCAGTTCACCCCGGACCTGATGCCCTCGGACATCACCGGCACGGACATCCTCGAAAGCGACGAGACCACCGGGCGCAAGGAATACCGTTTCATCAAGGGCCCCATCTTCAGTAATATCCTCCTCGCCGACGAAATCAACCGCACCCCGCCCAAGACCCAGGCCGCCCTGCTCGAAGCCATGCAGGAACACCGCGTCACGGCGGCTGGCGAGACCTACCCGATCGACCCTCCCTTCTTCGTTCTCGCCACGCAAAACCCGCTGGAACAGGAAGGCACTTACCCGCTCCCGGAAGCCCAGCTCGACCGGTTCATGTTCAGCATCTACATCGATTACCCGAGCGAGGCCGATGAGGAGACCATCGCCAAAGTCACCACCCGCGACCGCGTCCTCCAACTGAACAAAGTCCTCAGCGGCCCGGAAATCCTCGCGCTGCAATCCGCCGTGCGCAACCTACCGGTATCTGATCATATCGTAAAATATGCCACCCGCCTCGTCCGCGCCACGCGCCCGGGCGACCCGCGCGCGCCCGAGTTTATCAAAAAATGGGTGCACGTCGGCGCCGGCCCTCGCGCCAGCCAGTACCTCGTCCTGGCAGCTAAAGCCCGTGCCGTCATCGCAGGTCGTCTGCTCGTCACCACCGACGACGTGCGCGCCTCCGCCCGGCCCGTTTTGCGCCACCGCATGTTCACCAACTTCACCGCCGACTCCGAAGGGGTCGATACGGACAAGATCGTGCAGAAGTTGCTCGAGACCGTACAGGAACCTGGGGAAAAGGACTATTGATCGGGCTGCGATCGATCCACCCTTCATCTTTGAGCTGCCTCCCCTTATGACCGCGACGGACTCGCAGGTGGCATAAACTCTGCGATAATGATCCATGATGACGCGCTTTTTTCAACGGGGCGGAACCTGGGTGCTGGCACAAGGCGCACTTCTGGGGTCTGTCGTCTTGCTGGCCATATTCTTTCGCGGAAGCGGCTTCCCGGCGGGCATCCAGATAGCTGGTGTGGCGTTGATGATCGTTGGCGCGGGCGTGGCGCTCGCGGGAACGTGGGCGCTCGGCAGGAACCTCACTCCGTTTCCCAAGCCGATGGAGCGGGCCCAACTGGTTCAGCACGGCATTTATGCGGTGATCCGCCACCCGCTCTATACCAGCGTTATTTCGGTGTCGATTGGCTGGGCGTTGGTTTGCCAAAGCTGGCCCGCCCTGCTGGTTGCTCTGGCCCTGATCCCCTTCTTCCACGCCAAGGCGCGCCGTGAAGAACGGTGGTTGCGGGAGAAATTTCCGGATTATGCGGACTACGAGCGGCGCGTCCGCCGCTTCATCCCCTGGCTGTTTTAGAGCTGTTTTGGCTCCATTGTTTACGTGCTACGCCTTCTTACTATGAAAAATTCCTTTTGGCAGACGCTCTGTCCATGCTGACTCATGCCAGTTAGCAATAACAACGGGCATAAGTAGAATTTGAGTTTTGCCGGAAATTTGAGTGGAAAAAGGAGGGTTGACCCTTGGGTGTTCAAGCCCGAGAGTGTCTTGTTTCGTTCAGGACTTCTTGCCACTCGTCGGCGAGCCAGGGTCGCAGCCATCGTGAGGCGCTCGAAATCACTCGATCTCGACGCCTATGGAAAAGTCTCTTAATACCAAACACATCGCCTTTCTTGGCGACTACGTGCCCCGGCGGTGCGGGATCGCGACTTTCACGGCAGACATTTGCGAGGCCATCGCCGCAGAGTTCCCGCAGGCGCAATGCATCGTGGGATCGGTGAATGACCGAGCGGAAGGCTACGATTATTCAAACCGGGTGCGTTTCGAGATCGCAGAGAAGGAACTCGATTCCTACCGCCGTGCCGCAGAATTCCTGAACATCAACAACGTGGAGATCGTCTCCTTGCAGCATGAGTTTGGCATTTACGGCGGCGCGGCTGGCAGCCATATCTTGGAATTCCTGCGCGAGGTGCGCATGCCCGTGGTGACGACGCTGCACACCGTATTGCGCGACCCAAATCCCGACCAGCGCGCAGTGATGAAGCAGCTCGATGCGCTTTCCCAGCGGTTCATCGTGATGGCTGAGCGCGGGCGGCACATGCTCGAGACGGTTTATGGCATTGCACCGGAAAAGATCGACCTCATTCCACACGGGGTGATCGACATGCCCTTTATCGACTCAAATTTCTTCAAGGATATCTTTCATGTGGAGGGCAAGACGGTGTTGCTCACCTTTGGCCTGCTCTCGCCGAACAAGGGCATCGAGCACGTCATCAACGCGATGCCGACGATTCTTCGACGGCATCCGGAAGTCGTCTATATTGTGCTGGGGGCAACCCATCCGAATCTTATCGCGGCAGAGGGCGAAGTGTACCGTGAGAAGTTGCAGCGGCTTGCCTGCGAACTCGGGGTGACTGACAACGTCATTTTCCACAACAATTTCGTGACCCTGGAGGAACTCAAGGAGTTCATCGGCGCTGCGGACATTTACATTACGCCCTATCTCAACGAAGCACAGATCACCTCGGGGACGCTGGCTTACACTTTCGGGGCGGGCAAGGCTCTTATTTCAACTCCGTATTGGCATGCCCAAGAGTTGCTCGCCGAGGAGCGCGGCATCCTGGTGCCCTTCGCAGACTCTGAAGCCATCGCAAACGGGGTGAACTATTTCCTCTCCAATCCAACCCTGATGACGGCGATGCGCAAGCGCGCATGGAAGGCCGGGCGGGAAATGATCTGGCCGGTGGTGGCGCAACGCTACATGGAGAGCTTCGAACGCGCCCGGGCAAGCTTGAGCGTGCCTTCCATCGAGACGACTGCCGCGCGAAAAGTGGAGAACGCGAATTATCCGATGCCGCCATTGAAGCTCGATCACCTCTTTAAGATGAGCGATCACACGGGCATCTTTCAGCACGCCATCTACAACGTGCCGAACTACTATGAAGCCTATTGCACGGACGATAACGCCCGCGCTTTTATTTTCACCGTGCTGCTTCAGGAGATGAATTTTCAAGAGCCGAAACTGGATCAACTGGCCAGCAGTTACCTCGCATTTCTGTGGTATGCCTTCGATGCAAACACCTGCCGGTTTCGTAACTTTATGAGCCATGAGCGGCAATGGCTGGAGCTTCACGGTTCGGAAGACAGCCATGCGCGGGCATTGTGGGCGGTTGGCACGGCGTTGGGGCGTTCTCAAAACGAAGGCCACCGCAATCTCTGCGGGCTTTTGTTCCAACGTGGGCTTCCGCCGGTTGTGCGCTTCAGTTCGCCACGCGCATGGGCCTTTGCCCTCATCGCCATTCACGAATATCTGCGCACGTTTGCCGGAGATCGCGTGGTAAGCCAGACGCGCGACGTTTTGACGAACATGCTCGCCGATTTGTTCCACGCAAACTCGTCACCAGAGTGGCAATGGTTCGAGCGCATCGTCACCTACGACAACGCGAAGCTCTCCCACGCGATGATCCTGAGCGGTCACTGGACCGGGCAGACCGAGATTCTCGACATTGGCCTGACCTCGCTCCGCTGGCTGCTCGATGCGCAGACTGCTGAAGGCGGCCACTTTGCGCCAATCGGCTGCAACGGCTTTTGGGTGCGCGGCGGCGAGAAGGCTCGCTTTGATCAACAACCCTTGGAAGCCCACGCCATGATTTCGGCGTGCCTCGAAGCTTTCGCAGTGACCCGCGATCTGTATTGGCGCAAGGCGGCGCGGCGTTGTTTCGAGTGGTTCCTCGGGCGCAACGATCTCGGTCAACCCCTCTACGATCCTACCACCGGCGGTTGCCGGGACGCCCTCCTGCAAGATCACCTCAATCAAAACCAGGGCGCGGAATCGAGTCTTGCCTTCTATCTCTCTTACGCGGAACTGACCCGCTCCGATGAAGCGCAGATCATTATTTCACAGCCATGAACAGCCTGAACCCCCAGCCGACCGGCGTTCTCTTTCGTCCTGACAGCGCTCGCGTCCTCATCCGGCCCTTCATTCCTGGCGACCCGGCGCGCATCGTGAATATTATTGGGCGTGCGCTTTCCCTCAGCGAAGCCGAAACCGAGAAGCAACTCGCCGCTGTCACTGCGGACTTCGGTAAACGGCATCTGGATATCCGAACGCATTGGCAGCAGAACTTCGAGCGGGTGAAGGCGCATGTTTTCAGCAGCCGACCGCTTTCCAAGGCCCGGCAACTCTATATTGGCGCACTTTTCTCCGGCGAGTATTCCCTGGAGTCCGCCGCCCTCTTCAACCCATCCCTCGTAGCGCATCCGGACCAAAGCGGTCTCTCTGGGGACGAACTGCGCTTCATCCTCAGCCTGCGTGCGACCGGCGAAGGCCACATCTCTTCCATCGAGTTCCGCACAGGCGTCATTCGCGCCGACCATTCGATTTCCGTGGAAGAGCCCTCGCGTTTTGTCACCGCGCCCAGGGTCAATCCGAATCCGACCTATCTCAAAACAGTCTTTCTCGACAAGCTCATGGAGATGGGGTTTGAGAACGATTGGTCCAGCCTCGTCCTGGAGTCGCTTGGAACTACGTTCACGCTTAGCGACCTGGAGAAATCCATGCAGCACGCCAACCAGGGAAAGGGGCATTTGCCACGGGATGAGCAGCGAACCATGGAGTGCGTGCGCTGGCTGGCCCAGTCCAACTACGAAATCGACTTTGCCCCCTCGGTTGCCGTCTCCGAGCGCATCATCTTTCCTGTCTCCTCCAACGAGAGCAATGGCATGGAAGACGCCCGCTTCGTCCGCTTTGTCGAGGACGATGGCAGCGTCATGTATTACGCGACTTACACCGCCTACAATGGTCGCGCCATTCTGCCGCAGCTTCTTGAGACGCCCGATTTCCTGCACTTCCGCGCTCTCACGCTCAACGGACGCGCAGTGCAGAACAAAGGCATGGCTCTCTTTCCCCGCCGCATCAACGGGCGCTACGCCATGATCTCCCGCCAGGACGATGAGAACCTTTTTCTCATGTTCTCCGACAATCCGCATTTCTGGAGTGATCCCAAATTGCTGCAAAAACCGGGGGAGGCGTGGGAATCCGTGAAGATTGGCAACTGCGGCTCACCCATTGAAACCGATGCCGGCTGGCTGGTCATCACACACGGCGTCGGCCCCATGCGGAAATACTGCATGGGCGCGATGCTCCTTGATCTCAATGATCCGTCCAAGGTGCTGAGCCACCTCCGCGAACCGCTCCTTAGTCCGAAAGAGAGCGAGCGGGAGGGATATGTGCCCAACGTGGTCTATACCTGTGGCGGGTTGGTGCATCGCGGGCGACTCATTCTGCCCTACGGTTTCAACGACACGGGCGCCACAATAGTCACAGTCGAACTCGACCGCTTGCTCGCGGCACTCAAGGAAGGTTGAGTTTCAATTTGGGCATTCACGAGCAATTACAAAATGCGACTTCCGAATTAGGGACACGCTGATTTAATCCGGTCCCGCCACGGAGATCAAATACAGGCAGGATACGCTGTCACAGCCGGTCCTGCTCACCCCATGTCCATTGCTTTGGCTTTCCCGATGCCCCTCTTTTACCCGCCGCGCGCTTGCGTCTCCGGCCATGCAGCTTTAGTTGCGCCACAGGCCCCGGCTTGAGCTCCGGCAACAGGGCGTCGAAACGTTCCAACAAACCGAGCGCCCGACAGACGCGGAGGAAACCCGATATCTGAGTCGCCACTTCACCCGATTCCAGCCGCTCAATGGTTCGCTTGGCCACTCCAGCCTGCTCCGCCAGCGCCGCCTGAGTCAGGTTTCGCTCGAGTCGGGCATTTGCCAGGCGGTCACCCAATTCCAGCAGAATGCTTTCATCGGTCTGTTGCGATTCAATCTTCATAACGCGCCTAATATGGCGATATAGGCCGATAATACGAGTTTTATTCGCCACATAAGGCGAATAGATGCCTTTTATCCATTATATTCGCCGTTCGTGGCGACTTGACGGCTGTTTACCGCATTCTCTCTAGCAACAACGCCGTTCAGCATCGGCAAAAAGGGAGGCACCCGCTATTTTGCCAGTGAACCTCGGGTCAGGTTGATCTGACGGTATGCCTCCGTGAACGGGGCAGATTGATCTCGAGTTGCACCGGGGTGGCAACCAAAGCTGGGCCGAAGCCGAGGAGGCGCCTCAGGATGGAAAGGATTTTCTGTGCGGATTTCATGGCATGGAAAAGACAGGGGTTGTCGTTGAAAGGTCGGCCCCGCAGATCCTGCGCTGCCTTCGTGGAAATCCTTTTCGATCACCGGAGTGACCTCCTTGGCTGTGCTCCATTCCGCAGAGCCGATCTTTCAACAACGGCACGATTCAATCAAATCGTTCCGGACAAACGCTGTCCCACCCCACGCCTTTTTTTGCCTATAGGATTTACTCTGGAATATCGGCTCTTCATGGCTCTCCCAAAACCAGAAAGCCCCGCGCTTCTTCCCGCCTGTGGATGAGCGATCAATCTCCACGGGTATCACGCGGCTTGAAGAAGTTGGCGGCGAATTGAAAAAAGCGCTCCGGCGAGAAGGATGTGGCCAAGGGTCGGGCATCGAGATTCTGAAAAAAAACCGCCCCATTGCATTCGTATGGTCCGACGCAGGTGTTGGAGTTTTCACAATTTCACCAATGGCGATGAATCGGGCTATGATTTTGGGCCGGAAGCGGAGGTGGTGCCGCCCCTCCGGGACTTGTGCGTGGTGCTCATCCGTATCCCAGCCATAAAGGGCTGGGATGTTTTCAGCAGACTCACCTTCCTTGAATCACGCCCATCGAAGCACCCCTCTAAATTGAAGGGTTGATTAGCGAATTTTCGCGGCTATCATTCCCTTGACCGTAGGCACAGATACACGAATGTGCTGACGACCCTAACTCCCGTCAAATGTCCTCCTCGACAAAACCGTTTTCCGGCAGTGTCACCTGTATCGGAGACCTTCCTGCCTCCGCTGCGCTCTTTGACATTTCCACCCTTGGAGAAACCGTCGGCAACTTCTTTGATGAGCATCCCGAAATTCCCGGGATTATCATCACAAAAGAGGGAGTGCGGGTCGCGGCCTTTTCCCAGACGGCGTTTCTTCGCACAGTCGGCCAGCCCTTCGGGGTGGAGATTTATTACAACCGGCCCATCAAGTCACTCATCGGGACCCCCACCTATCGGCCCATGCTTGCCCTGCCTGCGAATACGGCCATTGCAGAAGCTATCGCGCTTTGCCTCGCGCGGGATTCCGCCGAAATCCACGAACCCTTTCTCGTGGAAGACACAGGCAAGGGAACGGACAGGATGGTGGATTTCCGCACGCTCATGCTCACCTCGAGCCATGAGCTCTCGCTTCGCAACCGTCAATTGGACGAGGAAATCCATCACAGGAAAAAGATCGAAGAAGAACTCCAGAGCGCCAAACTCGAAGCGGAGAGAGCCAACCGGTCCAAGAGCGAGTTTTTGGCGAACATGAGCCATGAAGTCCGCACGCCCATGAATGGCGTCATCGGGCTGACGGGCCTCCTGCTGGGCACCCATCTCAAACCCCAGCAGCGCGAATATGCCAGAAGCATCAACGACAGCGCCCATGCCCTGTTGACCATCATCAACGACATTCTCGATTTCTCCAAAATCGAAGCGCAGAAGCTCACGCTCGAAACAGTCTCCTTTGACCTCCTGGGGGTCATCGAGGGTTCCATCGAAATCGGCACCGGCTTGGCGCACGACAAAGGCATCGAACTCGCGGAGTTCGTGAAATCCGATGTGCCGCTGCACCTTCGTGGGGACCCCACCCGGCTGCGACAGATCCTCACCAATCTTATAAGCAACGCGGTGAAATTCACCACCAAGGGCGAAGTCGTTGTCACCGCCTCCAAGGAAAGCGAAACAGACACCCACACCCTCATCCGTTTCGAGGTCAGAGACACCGGCATCGGCATCACCCAGGAGGTGCAGGCCCGTCTCTTTAGTCCCTTCAGCCAGGCAGACACCTCCACCACCCGCAAATTTGGCGGGACGGGCCTCGGCCTGGCCATCTCCAAGCAACTCGCCGCTTTGATGGGAGGAGAGATCGGCGTAAGAAGCACACCGGGCAGCGGCTCGACGTTTTGGTTCACGGCGCGGTTTGAAAAGCAATTGACCGCCCCGCAAACCGCCTCCGCCACCCCCGTGGACCTGTGCGGCCTGCGCGTGCTGATCGTCGATGACAACCCCACCAACCGCTACATCCTCCAGTGCCAGCTTTCCTCCTGGAAAATGATCCCGACTTGCGTTTCAAGCGGCCAGGAAGCGCTCGAAGCCTTGAGGAACGCTCCGCCAGACGCCCCCTACGAACTGGCCCTTCTGGACATGCAGATGCCCGAAATGGATGGGCTGATGCTGGCAACCGCCATCAAGGAGAATCCCTCGATGGCCCGCCTGCGCATGATCATCCTCACCTCCATGGGCCAGATCCTCGGCGAGGAAACCGAAAAGGCAGGCATCTCGGCCTGCCTCGTCAAACCGGTGAAGCAATCCCTTCTTTTCGACCGCATCGCGACCGTGGTCTCCGGGTTTTCCACTGAAAGCGCTGCCGTCCGCTTCTCGCACAAGCCCTCGCACCCCAAGGTGCCGGCATCGCGAAAAGGGCGTATTCTTGTTGCTGAAGACAACGTCATCAACCAGATGGTCACCCTCGGCCAGCTCGAAAAACTCGGCTACCGGGCAGACCTTGCGGCCAACGGCGTGGAGGTCTTGAAGGCCCTTCGCAAGATCGACTACGACATCATTCTGATGGACTGCCAGATGCCGGAAATGGACGGCTACGAAGCGACCCGGTGCATCCGCGCCGACACCGACCTGCCACACCGCCCGTGCATCATCGCCTTGACCGCCCACGCGATGGCGGGGGACAGCGCAAAGTGTCTCGCGGCAGGCATGGATGACTACATCAGCAAGCCTGTAAAACTCGATGAGTTGGCAGCGAAACTCGCCCGCTGGACCGCCTCGCCAAAACCCGTCTCCAAAAACCGGAAGAAGGATGCCGCCAAACTCCCCCTGCCAAGCGGAAAATCCGCGATCGACCCGGAAAGACTCGAAAATCTCAGAGCGCTGGATTTGGAAGATGACGACGAATTTTTCCGAAACCTTTTGGAAACCTTCCGCCGCAACGCCCTCTCCTGCATGGCCGCCATGCGGCAGGCCTTCGAGCACGGCGATTGCAAAAAACTCCGTGACGAAGCCCACTCCCTCAAGGGTGCGAGCCGGAATCTCGGGGCAGAGGCGATGGGCGAACTGTGCCATCAACTGGAAGCCTTGGGGGAAAACGGCACGCTGGAGGGGATGAGGGATTTGCTGGAGCAACTCGCCCAGGAATTCACGCGCGTGGAAGGCGAAATCGAACGCGAAAGAGCGGCGGGCTAGCCCGTTGCGCTCGTTGTTTTCGAGCGGAATCCCGTCGCATTTCCCCGGCGTTCCCGGTAAATTCGAAGGAATCCATCATGAACCCTTCCAAATCCGACGCCCTCGTTTTCTTTGGGGCAACGGGCGATCTCGCCCACAAGAAAATCTTCCCGGCGTTGCAGGCGATGATCAAACGCGGACGCCTGGACGTGCCGGTCATCGCCGTGGGCCGCTCCGCCTGGACGATCAAACATCTGCGCGACCGCGCCCGTGACAGCCTGGAGAAACACGGCGGGGTCGATCCCGAGGCGTTCGAGAAGCTCTGCGCTTTGATGCATTACGTGCCGGTGGACTACACCCTGCCGGAAACCTTCCAGGCGTTGCGCAAACAACTCGGCCCGGCCCGTCACCCTGCGCATTTCCTGGCCATCCCGCCGCAGATGTTCGCGCACACCGTCCATTATCTGAAGCAATCCGGCTGCGCGGAAGGCGCGCGCGTTATTGTCGAAAAACCTTTCGGCCGCGACCTCGCCTCCTCACAGGAACTCAACCGCATCCTGCTCGGCACGTTCGCGGAAAACGCCATCTTCCGCATCGACCACTACCTGGGCAAGCGCCCTGTCAACAACATGCTCTACTTCCGGTTCGCGAACTCCTTTTTGGAGCCGTTCTGGAACCGGCATTACGTCGAGAGTGTGGAAATCACCATGGCGGAGGACTTCGGCGTACAGGGCCGGGGCGGGTTCTACGAGGAAACTGGAGCCATCCGTGACGTGATCGAGAACCACCTCTTTCAAATCCTCTGCAACCTGACGATGGAGCCGCCGGTCATGACCGACAGCGAATCGATCCGCCATGAAAAAGTCAAAATCCTCAAGGCCATCCCCACGCTCACCGCAAAGGACGTCGTGCGCGGACAGTTCCGCGGCTACCGCGACGAAAAAGGCGTGGCGCGGGATTCGCAAGTCGAGACCTACGCCGCCCTGCGCCTGGAGATCAACTCCTGGCGCTGGCAGGGCGTCCCCTTCTTTATCCGCGCCGGCAAGCACCTCCCCATCAACTGCACGGAAGTCGTCGTCAAACTCCACCACCCGCCCGCCGTGTTTTCCGGCGCGGCCCCGGCGGCGAACTACGTGCGCCTGCGCGTGAGCCCGGAAGTCATCATCGCCTTTGGCATGCTGGTGATGAGCCGGGGGGAGGAGATGGTGGGCGAACCGATGGAGGTTTGTTGGACCCGTTGCCCGCGCGCCGGGGAAATGGACGCTTACGAACGGCTGCTGGGGGACGCGCTGGCGGGCGACGCCACCCTTTTTGCGCGGCAGGATTATGTGGAGGAAGCGTGGCGGATCGTTGATCCCATCCTCAAAGCACCCTCGCCCGTGATCGAATATGAGCCCGGCACCTGGGGGCCGGTCGATCCCTCCCGGAAAATCGTCCCGCCCGGCGGCTGGCAAGACCCCGTGGTTTCCTATGAGTGCAGTATCGATTAGGATCTTTGCGGATGCCGAAACAACCGCGAGCGCCGCTGCCGCATTCGTAGCGGAGGAAGCCCGCGCGGCCATCGCGGCGCGTGGCCGGTTTGTGGCGGCCTTCAGCGGCGGCAAAACCCCGTGGCTCATGCTGCGCGCCCTCGCGGGGGAAATCCTCCCGTGGGAAAGCGTCCACGTGGCGCAGGTGGACGAGCGGGTCGTCCCCGCCCATTCGCCCGAGCGCAACTTTAACAGCTTGTGTAAGAGTCTGGAGCGCTCCCCGCTTCGCCCGGAGCAGTGCCACGCCATGCCGGTGGAAGCCCCCGATTTGGAATCCGCCGCCGTCCACTACGCGCAAACGCTCCAAGCCGTCGCCAGAACACCCCCGGTGCTCGATCTCGTTCATCTGGGCCTCGGCACGGACGGCCACACTGCCTCGCTCGTCCCGGGCGACCCGGCGCTGGACATCGTTGACGCCGATGTCGCCCTGACTGGCCTCTACCAAGGCCACCGCCGCCTGACCTTGACCTTCCCCATGATCAACCGTTCCCGGCGCATCCTCTGGCTGGTGACGGGCGGCGAAAAAGCCGCGATGCTGGCACGCCTGAACAAGGGCGATGCGTCGATCCCCGCCGGGCGCATTCTTCGGGACAGTGCGTTGGTGTTTGCCGACCGCGAGGCCACGCATCTCTTGTAAAAAGTAGGTTGCCGGAAATGACACCGCCGACGGCTCGCGGAAACCGTCGGCGATGAAAGGGAACAGCTCTTTTGGCGCTTTTTAGTGTCCGACAGCAACCCTCGAGTTGCTCGGCGCGGCGGCGCAGAACGCCCGGTACCTGAGCGCGTAGAAAAGTACGACGACGAGGCAGACGATTGGCACAATGAACGAATAGCGGATGGCCAGGTCCAGTCGGAAGCCGGATTTTTCAAAGAAGTCGATGAGGAAGGCTTGGGAATACGACCCGGCAGCGCCGCCGAGGATCGCCATGATGAGGCCGGACGCCCCGATCTTCACCTCCGGGCCGAGATCGCGCAGGGCAATCCCGTAAATGGTCGGGAACATGAGCGACATGCACGCGGAAACCAGCACGAGGGAGATGACGCCGGCCCAGGCAGGCAGGAAAATCGCGCCTACGGTGAGAATAATGCCGACGACCGCGAGGGTTGACATCATCGAGGCGGGGTTGAGCTTGCGCATCAGGGCGGTGCAGATCATGCGCCCGACGGTGAAGACCACCATGGAGGACATCAGGCTATACCAGGCATCGGCTTCACTCAAACCGGGGATCACTTTGCCGTCGGCGCCGACAGTGAAGAACGCCGCCTCGCGGGTATATTTGATGATGAACGACCAGACGGCGACCTGCACAGCCACATAAAAGAACTGGGTCACCACGCCGAGAGCATAGCGCTGGTTGGTCAGCAACTTCTGGACGGAGAGCAGAATGTGCGGAGAGTGTTCGGTGTCCTTGCCTTCCGGCATGCGGCGCACCAGCAGGGCGATGGTCATCGCCAGCGCGATCGCCACCATGACTGTGTAGGGCAGGGCGAGCCAGAAAAGCTCGTGCGTCATGACCTTGGAGGCTGTCGCGGCATCCCACGTCTTGCGAACGGCGGCCTCAGCCGGGTTCAGGTTGCCGAGGATGAGCACCTTGGCGACAAAAAGCCCGAACAGACAGCCGATCGGGTTCAAGGTCTGCGCGAGGTTGAGTCGGCGGACAGCCGTCTCCTCAGAGCCCATCGACAGCACGTAGGGGTTGCAGCTCGTTTCGAGAATCGAGAGCCCGCAGGCCAGCACGCTGATCGCCAGCAGGAGCGGGGAGAAATTCTTCGACATCCCAGCCGGGACGATGCCGGAAGCGCCCACGCAAAGGAGGATAAGGCCAAGGATTACGCCGGTCTTGTAGTTGAAGCGCTTGACCAGGAGGGCGGCGGGAAATGCCAGAAGGGCATAGGAGGCGTAGTTCACCACTTGGATCAGCGACGACTGGGCGGTCGGAATGCTGAAAATCTTCTGCACCGCCGGCACCAGCGTGTCGGTCATCATGTTGATCATTCCCCAGAGCCCGAAGCAGAACGCCACAAGGAAGAATGCGAAACGGTTTTCCGGCGGGACGATGGGGGCCGAGGTTTTGGAACAGCTTTTAGGAGGGGCGGTTTGCGAACGGTTTTCCATATTGAAATGAGGGGGGTGTGAAATGAATGACCGCCTGGCTTTCCGGGGGGGTCGAGTGAAGCTGAAATAATGCGCGAAGCGACTAAAATTGCAATTCTTTTTTCCGACGCTGGCGCAAGGGAATATCCCCCCTCGCGGCGGCGGATCTGCGGCTTGCCTTTTCCCGCGAATCTGCCGCCCGCCGCCTAGGGGAAATCCCGGTGTTGCGGAAATAATAGATTTTTCCCTTCATCCCGGAGGATTCCTCCTTCATCCTCTGCCCCCATGGCCACCGGCTTCCTCGCATTGATCCTTCACGCGCACCTGCCCTACGTGCGGCATCCGGAATATCCAGAGTTTCTGGAGGAAGACTGGTTGTTTGAGGCGATCACGGAGACCTACATCCCCCTCATCCAGATGATGCGGGGGTTGGTCGCCGAGCAGGTGCCCTTTGCGCTCACGATGTCCATCACGCCGCCGCTGTGCGCGATGCTGCGCGACCCGCTCTTGCAAGAACGCTACGTGCGTTACATCGACCGCGCCATCTCCCTGGCCCAGCGCGAGGTGGAACGCACGCATTCCGACTCCCGCTTCCAAAGTCTGGCGCGGTTTTATCTGGAACGCTTCCAAGCATGCCGGTGCCTGTTCGTGGAGGAATGCAAGGGGCAGTTGCTTCCGGCCTTCGCCGCTCTTCAGGACCAAGGGGTGCTCGAAATCATCACCTGCGCGGCCACGCACGGCTTCCTGCCGCTCATGCAGAATTTCCCCGAGGCGGTGCGCGCGCAAATCCTCATCGCGCGGGATGATTACCGGGAATGTTTTGGGCGCGATCCGCAGGGCATCTGGCTGCCGGAATGCGGCTACGTGGCGGGGGTGGAGCAGATCGTCGCAGAGGCGAACATCCGGTGGTTCGTCATCGATTCCCACGGGCTCATGTTCGGCCATCCGCGCCCGCGCTATGCCATTTTCGCCCCGTGTTACACCACCTCCGGCCCGGCGGTGTTCGCTCGCGACCGGGAATCGAGCCGTCAGGTCTGGAGCCAGGAAGACGGGTATCCGGGCGACCCTGCCTACCGTGATTTCTACCGGGACATCGGCTTCGACCTCCCGCCTGAGCAACTCGGGGACTTCCCTCCCCCCGGCGGCGTGCGCAAATTCTCCGGCATCAAATACCATCGCATCACCGGTGCCACCTCGGACAAGGACGTCTATAACCGCGCCTGGGCGATGGGGGCGGTGGACGCCCACGCCGGGCATTTTGTGCATTCGCGCGTGCAGCAGATTGCGCAGTTGCTGGAGAACACCAACATCGATCCGATCGTCGTGAGCCCCTACGATGCCGAGCTCTTCGGCCACTGGTGGTTTGAGGGGCCGGAGTTCCTGAACCTCTTTATCCGCAAGGCGGCGTTCGACCAGCAGACGTTCACCCTGACCACGCCGAGCCGCTTCCTCGCCGAACACCCCACCCAGCAGCTCGTGGTCCCCTCGGCCTCCAGTTGGGGGCACAAGGGTTACTGGGAAGTCTGGCTGGACGAGTGCAACTCGTGGATTTACCCGCATCTCCACGCCGCCGCGCGCCGGATGTCCGACGTGGCCGGGGAATTCGCCGCCAGCGAGACCCCGCCCACCCCGTTGCAGGAACGCGGGCTGCGGCAGCTCGTGCGCGAGTTGCTGCTGGCGCAATCCAGCGATTGGGCCTTCCTGATGAAGACCGGCACCGCCCAGGCCTACGCCTCCAAGCGCACCAAAGACCACATCTTGCGCTTTACCCGGCTCTACGATCAACTGCGCGGGCGCGATATTAATGAAAAGTTTCTGGAAAATTGCGAATGGCGGGACAACATATTCCCCAATGTGGAATGGCGGCACTATATTCGCAAATAACCGACGGCGCGCGGCAACGGCCCTCCTTGCGCTCGCGCTCCTCGCGGCGGGCAACGCTTTAGCGGACCCGGTCAAGATCACGTTTATCCCCCCGCCGATGGAGGGGACGCTTTCCCTGGGCATCTACGACGCGTCCGGCAAGCTCGTGCGCACGCTGCACCGCGAGGATCCGGTGGGCGAACCGGAGAGCAAGCTGACCGCCGGGGATGACGGCCTCGTCACCCAATGGGACGGCAAGAATGACAGCGGCGCGGAGTGCCCCCCCGGCGCCTACCGCGCGCGCGGCGTGATGGTGGGCGACCTGGCGGTGGAGGGGGTCGATTTTATCGGGAATGATTGGGTAAACGCTGACGACTCGCCGCGACTGAGCCGGATTGTCGATGTAGAAACAGGCGTTTACGGCGATCCCGTCATCACCGCCACAACTCCCGATAAGCTGTCCTTCGGGCGCTATGCACTCACCCTTGAGAAGCCGACCGCCCCCGGAGCCGACCCCGAGGTGCGCTTGATCGATCGGCACGTCTCAAGGCCACCCGACTTTGTTCCACCCTCCAGGCTTCCCTTCTTTCCATTCCCCGGTGTGAAGGAGGTTGCCGATTGGGTCGATGGGCTGAACGATTCGGTGTGGGTGATCCAGAAGGGCGCCGTCAAACAATACTCCCAAAAGGGCGACGTATTGCGCACGCTGGAGCGTAGCGCTGACGACCCGCCTGCCGTCCGGTTAGCCGCGCGCGATACGAAAAGAAGAAGAACCAGTGGTCTCGCACCAGACCCCTGGCTAGCCGTGTTTGATACCGGGGAAAAGCTCTACGTCCTCTACGAGAACGCCCAGATGCAACGCCTGCGCGGCTACGACTTCGCCGACGCAAAGCCCGGCGACGCCCCGAAGCTGCTCTTTGAAAACGACATCCTTTTCAACGGTCAGTATGAGCAAATCGCTTCCAAACTGACGTTCCCCGACGGGAAACCGTTCACGCCCGCGCCGACATTGAAGGTGGAGCTCGTGCCCAATCCCTTGATGGACAACAAACCCGGGACGCTGGAGCTCCGCGTGGCCGTGGACAAGGCCGGAGCCTATCTGGCAACGGCGGACGGCCTGCCGC